>Ga0304729_1000780_pt1 | contig 22130 bp, 22 predicted proteins | sample C_131016_MF_Meta_FD_190475 | JGI IMG/M metagenome (GOLD analysis project Ga0304729, IMG submission 190475) | Freshwater microbial communities from Lake Croche, Canada to study carbon cycling - C_131016_MF_MetaG (v2) (version 2) | ecosystem: Environmental > Aquatic > Freshwater > Lake | place... | reverse complement strand
TTCGCCACAAACGGCTAAACTTGCCAATGGCTTAAATGCCAAGCCGACCTGGCGCAATTGGTAGCGCATCGCACTTGTAATGCGAGGGTTAGGGGTTCGAGTCCCCTGGTCGGCTCAAAAAAATGCCTCCCAATAACTTGGGAGGCATTTGTCGTTTAGCTAAGTTTTAGGCGTGCAAGCCGGTTAGCGCTGCATAGACCAAGAATGCTGGCCAGACGGCTGCCTTCAATAGACCTAGAACGCCTGTCCAAAAATCTGAGGCGGTCGATATGTAATAGGTTGCTGCACCGATGAATCCCAAGAAATACAGCGGGCCACGGTTGCTTTTGATGTTGAAGTTAAAGCCGCCACTCTATTTATCTTTTTTACCCTTTTTGCCAAAGCTCTTTTTGATCGACTTCTCTAGGTTCTTTTTAAATTTTTCTTGATCGAAATTTGTCATAACAAAAATCCTAACCTTCAGTAAAAGTAATGCTCACTGAATTGATGCAGTAACGATCGCCGGTTGGCGTTTGCGGAGCATCTTCAAACACGTGCCCGAGGTGGCTACCGCAGGCTCGACACAATACTTCGACTCGAGTCATGCCGTGCGAGGTGTCTTCGCGAAGCTCAACAGCGTGGTCTTCTTGCGGCTCATAAAAACTTGGCCAACCGCAGTGCGAATCAAATTTGGCAACAGACTTGAACAACTCTGCACCGCAACCGCGACAGTTGAAGGTGCCTTGGCGGTCTTCTTCGAGAAGCTCGCCGGTGAAAGCCCGCTCTGTGCCAGCTTCACGCAAAACGTGATATTCAAATTCGGTTAGCTCTTCACGCCACTGCTCTTCGGTCTTTTCAACCTTGCGCTCGGTCATCCCAGCCCTCTTTCAGTCTTTGTAACTAATATAAAGAAGTTCGACAACAAGTTATTCCCGATAGCAAGCAGAAGGCCGCACCTCATGAGCTCTAAAAAAAGCCAGGATGAGCTTGACCTGCTGACCCCCGACTATCAACACGTCGGCCGGCACCGCTCGCGCAAGCAGGGTAAAGCGCGACTGATTGAGTTTGCCTGGCTGCTCGTAATCTCGCTGGTGCTTGGTGGCGCTGGCTTCGAAGTGTTGCAATACGTCAACAACGGCACGGTTCTTGCGGCTTCAACACCTAAGGTCACCTCGAGCGACGGGGTAGACCTGTCGACACCGATAACGGTTTATGACGCTTCTGGCACGCGCAAGTTCGCCTCGCCAGTCGGGCAGCTGCTGTTAGACGCCCAGTTCATCGTGCCGGTGTCTGCCACCGGGCACATCCCAGTGTCTTTCACATATATTCGGGTCACCGACGCCAAATACATTCCGCTGGCCAAGAAGCTTTTGCCAGTTATCGGCAACTACAAGATCAAGGTGAACCCTAAATCTAAGTACCTGATCACGGTGATTCTGGGTAGAAACTACAAGCTACCCAACTAATCCTGGGATATTGGCCCTCTTGCCAGCAGGTGATGGGCTAAAAAGAGCATGGTGCCGTCTATAACTAATCTGTTATTCGCCGAAAAAAAGGTTAGGTTTTGCGCATAAACCGCGAATAGACTGAACTTGGTCGAAAAAAGGATTCACCCGATTTATCGGGAGCCCGATCTGGAAGCGTTAGTTTTCAGAGCGACTGGCGGTCGGGACTCCGAATCCGTTTCACAATAAAGCAACAGGAGAAGTAAATGGCTCAAGGAACCGTCAAGTGGTTCAACGCCGAAAAAGGTTTCGGCTTCATTACTCAGGATGGTGGAGCAGATGTATTCGTACACTTCTCAGCTATTCAGAGCGATGGTTACAAGGAACTCAAAGAGAACCAGCGTGTTGAGTTTGAAGTCAAGAACGGCGACAAAGGCCCACAGGCCGACGCAGTTCACGTCATCTAACTAATAAGCTTTCACCGCATTGGCCGCCCTTCGGGGCGGCCTTTGTGTTTAACCGGGGCTAAGCCGTTGACATCTCTAAACAGCTCGATCGGGTAACTTGCAAACTAGGGCAGAGAGTGCTAAAAAAGAGTTAGCACTCGCAATCGCAGAGTGCTAATAAATCGATTCTTTACCCGTCCAGGAGGGCGTAATCCACCATGGCAAAAATCATCACGTTTGATGAAGAGGCCCGTCGCGGTCTTGAGCGCGGCCTAAACATTCTGGCCGACACAGTCAAAGTAACCCTCGGCCCACGCGGTCGCAACGTTGTGCTCGAGCGCAAATACGGCGCACCGACAATCACCAACGATGGTGTCTCGATCGCTAAAGAAATCGAGCTAGAAGACCCATTCGAAAGAATTGGCGCAGAGCTCGTTAAAGAAGTTGCCAAGAAGACCGACGAAGTCGCGGGTGACGGCACCACCACCGCAACCGTATTGGCCCAGGCACTCGTTAAAGAGGGCTTGCGCAACGTTGCAGCCGGCGCCGACCCGATCAGCCTTCGCCGCGGCATCGACAAAGCAGTTGCTGCCGTAATCGAGCAGTTGTTCGCACAGGCAAAGCCAGTCGAAACCAACGAGCAGATCGCTGCCACCGCTTCGATCTCTGCTGGTGACCCAGCAATCGGTGCAATCATCGCCGAAGCAATCGAAAAGGTTGGCAAAGAGGGCGTTGTGACTGTTGAAGAGTCAAACACCTTCGGCATCACTCTTGAGACCACCGACGGTATGCGCTTCGACAAGGGTTACATCTCGGGCCTATTCGTTACCGACCCAGAGCGTCAAGAAGCAGTTCTTGAAGACGCATACATTTTGATTGCCAACAGCAAGATTTCAAGCGTTCAAGAAATCGTGCCTGTCGTTGAGAAGGTCATGCAGTCTGGTCGTCCACTTTTAATCATCGCCGAAGACATCGAAGGCCAGGCTTTGGCCACTTTGGTTGTCAACAAGATGCGCGGAATGTTCAAGTCGGTTGCCGTTAAGGCACCTGGCTTTGGCGACCGCCGCAAGGCAATGTTGCAAGACATCGCAATCTTGACAGGCGGCACCGTGGTTACCGAAGAGCTTGGTCTAAAGCTTGAGAACACCACCGTCGAGATGTTGGGTATGGCTCGCAAGGTTGTTATAACCAAGGATGAAACCACCATCGTTGATGGCGCCGGCGAGAAAGACCAGATTGCTGGTCGCGTCGAGCAGATTCGTCGCGAGATTGCAAACACCGACAGCGACTATGACCGCGAGAAGCTGCAAGAGCGTCTAGCTAAGCTTTCGGGCGGCGTGGCAGTTATCAAGGCAGGTGCTGCAACCGAGGTTGAGCTCAAAGAGCGCAAGCACCGCATCGAAGACGCAGTGCGCAACGCGAAGGCTGCAGTCGAAGAGGGTATCGTCGCCGGTGGTGGCGTTGCGCTGATTCAGGCTGGCAAGGTTGCTTTCGAGTCGCTAAAGCTCGAAGGTGACGAAGCAACCGGTGCGAACATCGTTCGCGTTGGCATCTCGGCACCTTTGAAGCAGATCGCCATCAACGCAGGCCTAGAGCCTGGCGTTGTAGTCGAAAGGGTTTCAAACCTTCCTGCAGGTCACGGCCTAAACGCCGCGACCGGCGAATACGTCGACATGCTAAAGGCCGGCATCAATGACCCAGTAAAGGTGACTCGCTCTGCACTGCAGAACGCAGCCTCGATCGCTGGCTTGTTCTTGACCACCGAAGCCGTTGTCGCAGACAAGCCTGTTCCTGCTGGCGCTGCATCGCAGATGCCTCAGGGCGGAATGGACTTCTAAACAACTCCCTTGTTTGAAGAACAAAAGAATCAGCGCCGAGCCAGAAATGGTTCGGCGCTGATTCTTTAACTCATGTTTTTTAGCCCATGAATAGGCGTTGGTTCGCCATTTCGATTTCGCTGTATTGCTGTGCTGCAACTCGCAGTGCCTGACCGAGTTCGCCCAGTTGGGTGTCGACTGTGGTTGCAGTTGTCTTCCAGCGAATTACAAGATCTTGAAAACTATTTGCCGCTTGCCCGCGCCAAACATCTTGCAGTGCAACCAACTGTGAGTGCAGCGCATCGACTTCGCCCTGCAGTTTTGCAATCGTTGCCTGAATCGTTGAATTGGCAGCTAGAACCTGTTCGCTGTCTACTTGAATTTGTGCCATCGTTTACCTCCTTCGCCACAAAGTTTGGCATCGGTAAGGTATTCGCTTAGGGGCGCCAGCAAATCTGTTGATAACTGGCGCTAGTCGCGTGAAACGCGTGGCTAGGCAGTCGGCAGCGTGAACCTGAACGTGGCACCGCCACCTTGAGTTTCATCGACCACGATTGTGCCGCCATGGCGCTCAACGATGGCTTTGACGATTGCTAATCCAAGGCCTGTGCCACCAGTGTTCTGATTTCGCGACGAGTCTGCACGATAGAAACGCTCAAAGACTTTGTCTCGCAATTGCGCTGGGATACCTTCGCCGTGGTCACGCACCTCGATAGTTACGAGCTTGCCAACCTCGCCTGCCGCTACCTCAATCGGCGATGTTTTATCGCTGAATCGGCATGCGTTAGAAAGCAGGTTCACGAGAATTTGTTTCACCTGAGGTTCATCGAATATGGCGATAACTTTTGCGTTGGCCGCAAGCTCTGCGCCTGCCAGATCGATCAAAGAGATGTTTGCCTTATCGAAGGCGACACCGGCATTGCGAATGGTCTCACGAATCAGTGGCGCGAGGTCACCCTTGGTTGGTTTGAACTCAGCTACACCGTCGAGGCGGGCCAGGTTCAGAAGGTCTTCGACCAGGTCGGTCATTCGCACGGCCTCGGCCTCGATGTGTTTCATGGCATCGGTTACGTCAGCTTTGCTGGTGAGCGCGCCCTTGCGATAAAGCTCGGCATAGCCACGCAGAGTGACTAGCGGTGTGCGCAACTCATGGCTCGCATCTGCCACAAACCGGCGCATGCGATCGAGCGTGTCATTACGCGCCACAATCGATGTCTCGATTGAGCCGAGCATTTCGTTCAACGAACGGTTTAGGCGCGATAACTCGGTGTTGCCAGGGGCGTCGAGCAAACGGCGTTCGTATTCGCCGCGGCGCACAGCATCGGCCGCCGCCGAAACCTCACGAAGTGGCCTAAGCGCAGAAGAAATCGTGAGCCACAAGCTCAGAGTCGAGATAATCAACAGCAACGCGGCAAAGACGATGCTGATGCCGCGGTATTGGTCGAGAATCGCGTCGCTCTGCGCCTGCGGCAGTGCAACCACCACAGAGCCCACGCTGCCAACCAGTGGCAGAGCAACCAACCGCCAGTGCCGAATCGCATTTGGCCCTAGAGCGCCACCCTTGGCAATGTCAGGCACGTCAACGGGGGCTCCGCCAATCGAGGCAACTGCAGTTGCGGTGAAATTCGTGAGGTTCGGCAAGTCGGTCTGATTGCCGGCACCGGCTACAAAGCCGATCAGCACAGCGCCATCCGTGTCTAAATAAGCGATGTAATAACCGTTCGGCAAACCCGGCAGCGTGACCTGGTTAGTGGCAAGGCGCTGTTCGATGGTAAGCGGATCTTCGAGCGCCATCGACTTAGCGGTCTGAGTCAACATGGTGTCGGTGTTTTGCTGCAGGTAGGTGCGCAGAACCTGCACTGTGCCGATCGACGTGATTGCGAGCAGCAACGCGATGATTGCAACCGAAATGCCGGTGAGTCGAGTGCGCAAAGAAATGCGCGACCAGCCCAAAGACAGCTGCGATAAATATTCGCGGCGCTCTGGCATTTGGTTACTCTTCGTCGGTTTTGTAAGTGCGGAACATATAGCCAACGCCGCGCTTGGTTTGAATCAATTCGTTTTTGCTGAGCGGATCAATCTTCTTGCGAAGGTAAGAAACATAAGACTCTACGATTCCCATCTCACCGTTGAAATCATATTCCCACACGTGGTCAAGAATCTGTGCCTTGCTCATAACGCGATTGGCGTTGTTCATCAAGAAGCGCAGCAGCTTGTATTCGGTAGGTGAGAGGTCGATTTGCTTGCCGTTCACAAAAACTTCGTGAGCATCTTGGTCGATCGATATTTCGCCAACTTCGAGCAGGCTAGCTTCGGTGTCGTCTTTTTGGCTGCGACGCAAAATAGCGTGAATGCGAGCGGTGAGCTCATCGATGCTAAACGGTTTGGTCATATAGTCATCGCCACCAACGGTCAGGCCCATGACTTTGTTCTCTGGTTCGTCTTTGGCGCTCAAGAACAGCACCGGAACATCGAGGTTCATGCTGCGCAATTTTTTGACTACGGTGAAACCATCGTGATCTGGCAGCATCACGTCGAGCACGATTAGATCTGGCTTTGACTTTTCGGCAACCAGCACGGCGTCGGTTCCGTTTGCAACGGCACCCACTTCGAACCCGGCGAATTTGAGTTGCTTAGTAAGCAGCTCGCGAACACTCTCGGTGTCTTCAACGATTAGAACTCTTTTGCCTGTTTTGCTCATGGCTCTACTCTGTCAGCGAGTTCTCAGCCTAACCTGCAAAATACCTGAGTTTATGCTGTGAAAAATAGGCCATGATTTAGCTGGGATGCACCGCTCGGGCCGCCCTTTTGAGCCAAGGCCGCCTATAGCGAGTGCGAGTCGAGAACCTCGTAGCTATAGCCCTGCTCGGCCAAGAAACGTTGGCGATTCTGGGCGAAGTCTTGATCAACGGTGTCTCTGGCAATCAGGGTATAGAAGCTGGCGGTGCGGCCATCGGCCTTGGGTCGCAGCAAACGCCCAAGGCGTTGGGCTTCTTCTTGGCGCGATCCGAATGAGCCAGAAATCTGAATCGCGACCGAGGCCTCTGGCAGGTCGACGCTGAAGTTAGCAACCTTTGAGACGACAAGCACCTCAATGTTGCCATCGCGAAATTCTTGAAACAGACGTTCGCGCTCTTCAATCGAGGTCTCGCCGGTAATCAGATCAACCTTGAGCGAATCAGCAACCGTGTGCAGCTGGTCAAGGTATTGGCCAATCACCAAAATCTGCTCACCGCTGTGGCGTTTAATCAGTTTGTCGATGACGGCAATTTTTGACGGCGTGGTGGCAGCCAACCGATAGCGCTCATCTTGATTAGCGATGGCATATTCGAGATGCTCTTGTTCGGGTAGGTCGACTCGAATCTCAAAACAAGCGGCCGGCGCTATGTATCCTTGCGCTTCAATCTCTTTCCAGGGTGCATCAAAGCGCTTCGGGCCAATCAGCGAAAACACATCACCCTCTTTGCCATCTTCGCGAACCAGGGTCGCGGTCAGTCCAAGCCGACGACGAGCCTGAAGATCGGCGGTCATCTTAAAAATCGGCGCAGGCAACAGGTGCACTTCGTCATAAACAATCAGCCCCCAGTCGTTGGCATTTAGCAACGCTAGGTGGCTGTATTCGTTTTTGCGTTTGGTCGTCAAGATTTGATAGGTAGCTATTGTGACCGGTTTGATTTCTTTTAGCGAACCCGAGTATTCACCGATTTCGTCTTCGGTCAAAGTTGTGCGCTTCAAGAGTTCGCTGCGCCACTGTCTTGCCGAAACGGTGTTGGTCACCAAGATCAGAGTGTTGGTTTTTGCGACCGCCATAGTCGCAGCGCCAACCAGAGTCTTGCCGGCACCACATGGCAACACCACAACACCTGAACCGCCGGCCCAAAACTTATCGACCGCGATGTTCTGATAATCGCGCAGTTGCCAACCCTCTTGCACCAACTCGATTTCGTGTGCAGTACCCTCTGCATAGCCGGCGAGATCTTCGGCAGGCCAGCCAAGTTTCAAAAGCTCTTGTTTGATCTGGCCGCGAGCCCAGTCTTTGATGGTGAAAGTGGTCTGCGATGTTCGGTTCTCGAGCAGGGCAGCGACTTTGGCATTTTTAGTTGTCTCGGCAAGCACAATCGGCTCATTCGAAAACAGCTCGAGAACGCCCTCTGGCGACTTACGAATCGTGAGCCGGCCATAACGGCTCATTGTTTCGATGATGTCGGCGCGAATGCCGGCGGGTACCGCAAACTTGGCATAGCGGTCAAGCACATCGAGCACAAATGCTGAGTCATGGCCGGCTGCTCGGGCATTCCAAAGACCAAGTTTGGTGATGCGATATGTGTGGATGTGCTCTGGCGCGCGCTCTAACTCGGCGAAAACGGCTAGCTCGTGACGAGCATCGGCGGCTTGTGGATGGTCGACTTCGAGCAGAGCGGTCTTATCACTCTGCACAATCAGGGGTCCGCTGGCCATCAAACTAGCCTAGGCGAACTGCGGTTATCTTTTCGAGCGGTATCACTCGCTCGGTATCTGCCTTGCGGTCTCGGGCGCGCAGTCTGCCGTTTGCTAGACCGATTGGTTCGAGCAAGAAATCCCTGGCCTCGTCACCGATTTTTACTGTGATTGAAATCGAGCCTTTGTTTTTAATAGTCAGTTCGATGTGGCGCACGATGTCGTCGCCCTCTGGTGCGCTGCCAAGTTTGGCCTCGTGGTCACGCCACCTATTGATGTGCTGCAGGTGCAGGTTGATTTCGCTCTGTACTTCTGAGGCTCGAGAAGTGAGCAAGCCAGGCAGCAGTGGCGAAATCACATCGCCGTTTTCGTCGATACGAACCGCGGCATAGTTTTCGTCGCGAAGTTGAAAATAGACCACATCGAGTTCGAAGCGCGAATGCAGGTTTCTGTCTTCTGCGCCCTTTGCAATCGAGATTGGCTTCAATTGTTGATCGCTATAAATTTGTGCAAGCAGCATCGGGTCAGTCGATCGAATCACAGTGCCCTTGGCAGTTGCCTGCAGGGTGAGCCGCATGAAGCGCTGGCTAGATTCGCGAATCAAATAGTCGACCGGCTGTGGCAACGGGTGGGCACTCAGTGACTGCAGAGTCTGCCGAATTTGGTCTTCGGTCATTCCCGTTTCTAAGCCCTGAACAATACTCAGCGCGTTGACTCGATAGGTTGATGCAATGCCGATGCGCTCGACATAGGCAAAGCGCCTCAGCAATGCTTCTGTTTGTGTTCGAAGTGGAGCAGGCGCAATCAACGTGAGGTTGGCCTGAATAATGAGCCGATCTTCGGCTGCTGGCAAAAATTTCGACAATAGCGAATTCGCGGCACTGTAATCGCGGTTCAAGACGGCCGGCATCCAGCTAGCGGCCTGACCGGCATGTGACAAGCCAATTTGCTCGCTCATGGTCAACATTGTTTTGATGTGCGAAACCATCGCTTCGTTTGCCAGCGGAAAACCGGCTTCAATAGCCGAAATCATCTGGCCACCGCTCAAAATCTGGCTTTCGGCCAGCGTCTCTGAGGCGGCATCGCCGATGCGTTGCCGAAACATTCGAGCAAGTTTCGCAAAGCGTTGAGCCGGCTCACTCGCAAGCCAACTGGCACCCTGCCCGCCCACGCGCCAGCGCTTGTCACTCAAAGAAACTAGGTCGGTGAGCCTCGCGATCTCATAAATCGCTCTGGCATAATCCACCGGCTTAGAAAGCGCGGCGGCCAGGCGCTTGAGTTCTGGCAAGCCCACGCCACCTCGACCAACCTCGCGCACCATACGCAAATCAAGATCCAGCACCAATTCGGTGATGGCCTGCATTGCTTCGAAAGCTGCAATTGCCGAGTGGGCATCAACCTGGGATTGCTCGAGTGCCTCGATGCTTTCATCTGCGCCAGTTTGTGTTTTTGCGGCAACCTTCGGTGACACAACAGATATGGGCAGGCACTTTTTGAAACTCTCAAACGCAGTTCTAGTTGCCTCATAAACATAGAAGCCGTCGTCGCGAGACTCAACCAAGCGTTGAGATTCAAGGGATCTGGCAACCGACGAGTTGAGAGCAACTTTATTGCCGGCAATCAGGTCTTGCAGCACAACGAGTTGTTGACGATTGAGTCCGGCGACGGCCAACGATATCCATGTCGGTTTTAGAAGTGCGGTGGCAACATCAAAGAAATCGGCATAGGCGTTGCCCTGAAGCATGCGCACCTCAATGGTCTTGGTGAGCGCCTCGTCATCAGACTTAGAGAGCGACCGCGCAAGTTCAAGAATTTCGTTCATTAGCGGGCAGAAGAGTCTGGGTACCTTGAGCGGCGACGACTTGCCACGATCAAAAGCGTGACCAGCAGCGCGAACCCGATTGGGAACCCAAGCATCGCTATCAGGCCGATGCCACTTGGCAACCACCTGCCGCCAATCAGTGCTGCGATCAAAATCAGAGCGATGCAGGCAACCGAAAGCCCGATTACCGAGACGACAGCAATGGCAAGACGGCGTTCAAAAACGCTTGGCTCGCCGTCTTTGAGGGCGGGCATCTGGTCGGCTAAAGAGTCAGGTCTAGGCATCCTTTTAGGATACTTCACTGCCGAAGACTAAAATGAAGCCTGCATTAACGAAAGAGGTAGCTATGCCAACCGGCAAAGTAAAGTTCTATGACGAAGTCAAGGGATTCGGCTTTATCGCGTCTGATGAAGGCAATGAAGTGTTTTTGCACGTCAGCGCGCTTCCAGACGGCATGACCGCAATCAAACCTGGCTCACGCGTCGAATTCAGCGTCGTTGACGGCAAGAAGGGCGCACAGGTTTTGAGCCTGCGCGTTATCGAAGTGCCAGCTAGCCTCGAAAGCCAACAGAAGGCGCGCACTCGCAAACCAGCCACCGATCTGGTGATTTTGGTTGAGGGACTAATCACTCTGCTCGAAGGCATCAAGCCAGGGCTTGAGCACGGCCGCTTGCCAGAAGGCGAACACGGCGCCAAAATCGCTCGTCTATTGCGCAGCGCAGCCAACGAGCTCGACTAGAAATTGCCCGTGACCAATATTTCATCATCAGCTTTGCTTGAGCTGGCTAGGGCCGCGGCGGCAGATTTTGCCAAACCCAACGAGCTCGGCGACTTTGTCGAAAGCGTTGAAGAAGAACCTGGCGTCACTACATTTATGTGGCAGTCGACTCACGCTGGTTACCTAGGATGGCGCGTAGCCGCTATCGTGGCTCACTTTGGTGGCGACGAACCGGCCACCGTCAGTGAAGTGCTTTTAGTGCCTGGCGCAGACGCTTTAGTTGCGCCAGATTGGGTGCCTTGGTCTGAACGCCTAGCCGACTATCAAGCTCTTCAGGCTGAGCTCGAGAAGCAAGCCGCGCTAGATGCCGAACTCGCAGCGGCCGAAGGCGACGATTCAGAAGATGCAGATGATGAAGATGCCGACGCAGAAGATACTGACGTTGAAGATTCACTCGACGAGTCAGACGACCCAGAAGCAGAAGCTGATTCGATCGTGGCCAACGAACTCTCAGAAGACGCCGAAGAAACCGGCCGCGGCTAAAGCCTTACCCCAAATAATTGTTTAGCGATTTTTTGTCGTGAACAGAGCAACGACACCTAAAACCAAACCAACCACACAGGTGTATGGATACCAGATCTTGTGTTCGCTCGTGATGTTGTCATAGCCAATCAGAATTGCAATCAGGGCGATTGCGAAAAATGCCATGCCGACAAAAATCGCGATGCGTGAGTTAGATTTGGCAGGCGCCGGATCTGGTCGACGTTCTGAATCTTTGACAAAAAATTTCATGGCAAAAACCTAGCTGATTGCCGACACTACAAAATCGATGGCGTTGGTGAGAGCCTTGACATCGTCAAGGTCGGTGGCCGTGAAAGTCGCGATGCGTAGTTGGTTGCGGCCGAGCTTGCGGTAAGGCTCAACATCGACGATTCCGTTGGCGCGCAAAACTTTGGCAACCGCAGCCGCGTCAACCGACTCGATAAAGTCAATCGTCGTGACTACCTGTGAGCGGTGTTGCGCATCAGCAACGAAAGGCATAGCGAATTCGCTTGCCTCAGCCCAAGCATAAATATGATCGCTCGCAGCGCGGGTGCGACTGTCTGCCCAGGCAAGACCACCCTGCTCGTTGATCCAGTCGACCTGCTCGGCAAGCAAAAACAGAGTTGCAATCGCCGGAGTGTTCAGTGTCTGGTTCAATCGCGAATTATCGATTGCGGTCTTCAGGCTCAAAAACTCTGGGATGTATCTATCGCTTGCAGCAATTCGTTCGGCCCGCTCGATTGCTGCTGGCGACATAAGGGCAAACCAAATGCCGCCGTCGCTGGCAAAGTTTTTTTGTGGTGCAAAGTAATAGACATCGGTTTCAGTGGCATCAAAGTCGATGCCGCCGGCAGCCGAAGTTGCGTCGGTCAAATAGAGCGCACTCTCGTCTGCACCAGCGACTCGAGCGACCGGCGCAACAACACCGGTCGAGGTCTCGTTCTGCGGGTAGGCATATGCGCTGACGCCAGCTTCTGCCTGCAGTTCGCCGCGAGAACCGGCATCCGCTTTGATTACTATTGGTTTTTCAAGCCAAGGTGCGCTCAACGAGTTGGCGAACTTTGCACCAAACTCTCCGTGCACCAAAAGCTGCGATCGGCCCTCAGCCAGCGAAAACGAAGCGACATCCCAGAAAGCAGTAGAACCGCCAACACCCTGCACGATTTCATAGCCGGCTGGCGCATGAAATAGTTCAAAAAGGCCATCTTGCACACGCTTGACCAAATTCTTGACCGGCGCTTGGCGATGTGAGGTGCCCATCAACTTTGCACCCTCGGTTGCGAAAGCTGCGATCTGGGCTGGGCGAACCCGAGAAGGGCCACAACCGAAACGGCCATCTAGCGGCAAAAATTCGGCAGGAATTTGAATGTCGGGCATTACACAAGTTTAGCCAAGGCTCAAATCGGTTTTAGGCTTGAGCGTAACAATCACAAATGCTCAAGAGAGAACACCGATGACAGATTTGATTGACACCACCGAGATGTACTTGCGCACGATTCTTGAACTCGAAGAAGAGGGCCAGGTAGCAATGCGCGCAAGAATATCTGAACGACTCGATCAGTCTGGCCCGACGGTAAGCGAAACCGTTGCCCGAATGCAAAAGCATGGGCTCGTGGTGCTGAGCGATGACCGCCACTTAGAGCTAACCGATGAGGGTCGGCTGCGGGCAATCGAAGTGATGCGCAAGCACCGGCTAGCAGAGCGCCTGTTGGCCGACATCATCAAACTCGATTGGCACCTCGTGCACGAAGAGGCCTGTCGTTGGGAACACGTGATGAGCAATCGTGTTGAGCGCAAGATTCTGAGCCTCATCGACAATCCGACCATGTCGCCATATGGCAACCCAATTCCTGGACTAGCCGAATTGGGCCTACCCGTGGGTGCTGTGCTGACCGATGAATACGTTTCGGTTGCAAAAGTCGCCAAGGATTCGCCTTCGGGCAAAACCTTTACCCTAAAACGCATCGCCGAGCCGCTTCAGGTCTTCACCGAAGCCCTAGAAGAACTGCATGCCGCTGGCATCGTGCCTGGGGCGTCTGTCGAGATCAGCTCGGCGGGCGATCGCATCCTTGTGAAAAATGTCGAAACGGGTCTATCGGTGAGCGTAAATCAGGCTGATGCTGGCCACCTATATGTGGCGGTTTAGCGCACCTTTCGTGCATAAACGCTGTGAATAGTGCCCAGTTGCGTCTATTCGCCCGGTTGGTGGGTGGCGAACGCAGGGTAAAATCGAGATGTCTAACTGATTCACCAAAAGCATAGGAGGTATGACATGAGCAAAAAGCCGACTGGCCGACGCCGCGCTGATGTCAAAATCAACGTGCTTGAGTCGATGGAGTTGCGTTCGCGTCGATCAATTCGTGAGGCCGAGCGTAAGCGCTCTAAGCGACAGACTAAACGTGCCGAGAAGATTGCCAAACGTGAGGCAGCAAAACTAGCTCTTGCCACTGCCTCGATCACCACGGCGAAGGCAAATGCGGCCAGGGCCGCAGCCGGGGTAATCACCGCAAAAGCCAAAGTTCGTTTGAGCAGGCGGCAAGGTGTAAAGCGAGCCGTCACAATGATTGTGACCGCCGGCGTAATCGCGAGCGCAAGCCTGCCTGCCTATGCCTTCAACCCGCTCTTGAGCGCTATGGTCGGTTTCACCGGCAATGGCACCGATTCAAACGCCAATGCTCAATCACTGATCATCGCTGAGCAGGCCACCCAACAATTTGAGCGCGGCGGTTTCGGCGCCATTACCGCTAGCGACCTGCAGAACTTGAGCACTAACAACTCGTACCGTCGCTATAACGGCTTGACGGCAGCTGATCTCTATCAAAACCCGGCCTACAGCATCATTACCCCGGCAGACGTGATCAACGTTGCTCAGAAATATGTTGGTGTGCCATATGTTTTGGGTGGCGAGCTGCCGGTTGGTTTCGACTGTTCTGGTCTTACCCGATATGTTTACGCTCAATTTGGTGTGCTATTGCCGCACTCGGTCATCGCTCAATCGCACGATGTGCATGTGCACCGAATTGCTCGCTCAGAGGCCCAGCCTGGCGACCTTGTGATTCTCAATAACCTAAGCCACGAGGGTATTTATGCCGGTGGTGGCCAGTTCTATCACGCACCTCGCCCGGGCGATCAGGTCAAACTTGCGCCTATTTTCACCGACTCGTATTTCATCGCCCGAGTAACCAAATAGCACTCAAATCGTTACCCAAAGTTAGCCAAATCAATCGCGGCATCTAATCTGGGTCAGTCGTATTCTGTTATCAGATCGCATTTCTGATTAGAACGGATTCCGGCATGATTACGGTGCACTTGCTCGCCAAGCAAGAGTTCCAATTTTTTCATGCCTGTCAATCCGCAATAATCGGGCACAACTAGCGCGTCACCTCTTTTATGGTGGCGCGTTTTTTATTGCCAAAGTTTTGCAATCTGAACCGAAAACTCACAAGCCGTGTGGGTGACTTCGAAAGGAATCGAAATGCGAACACTTGTTTTAAACGCAGGATACGAGCCGCTTGGTGTGGTCTCTTTCAAACGTGCGATTATTTTGGTGCTCAATAAAAAAGCCACCATCATCGAAGGCGCTGAGCAAGAAAAAGTTCACAGCGCCTCTAGCGAATTCGACATGCCATCTGTGATTCTGCTGTCTCGCTATGTTCGGGTGCCCGGCAGTCGAGTGATTCCGCTATCGAGACGTGGTGTGCTTCGGCGCGATGGCCACCGCTGTGCGTATTGCAATCGAGTTGCCAACACCGTCGATCACGTGGTGCCTAAATCTAGAGGTGGCAAAGACACCTGGCAGAACCTTGTTGCCTGCTGCCTGCGCTGCAACAACAAAAAAGGCGATAAGTCGTTAGCCGAGATTGGTTGGCAGCTTGGCTTCACGCCAGCTATGCCAACCGGCGGTGCATGGCTGTTGCGCGGGGCAGAGCGCATCGAGCCTGGCTGGGATCAGTACCTCGATTTGCCACTTGCTGCTTAGTTGCAGTTAGTCAAGATTACAAATTGAGTTTGGCAAGCAGCGCGGTTGGCAGAGCTTTGATAACCAACATGATCAAGCGCCACTTGCCTGGCACATAGACGCTCGCAGATTTGTTTTTTGAAATCGTATTCACGATTAGCTCTGCCACAGATTCGGGTGAGGCAAACCCCTTTTGGTTCAAGGCAGCCGTCATGCGAGTCTTGGTCGGCCCAACTTTGAAAAGCACGACAGCTACGTTGCTACCAGAAAAACGCATCTGTAATCCTTGGGCATATCTTTCGATGAAGCCCTTGGCAGCCCCATAGGCATAGTTGCTGGTTCGGCCTCTATCGCCGGCCACACTGCCAATCACAGCGAGAGTGCCGTGCGTTTGCTCTTCGAATGTTGCTGCGAATGCTTCTAGTGCGATTGCTGCGCTGGCCGCATTCACATAGACCGAGTGCGCTAGTGCACCGGCGTTGGATTGCGCCACTGACTGCGAGGTCAGTTCACCGTGCGCCACCAATGCAGCGTCGAGTGATTTGATCTGTCTCAGCGCTGCAAACAGATCATCAGCCGCCGCGAAGTCGATGGCGACGGTTTCGATCTTGCTACCGGGCACTTTGATTTGCAGATGATTTTTGACAATTTCTAAGGCTTGTTGGTTGCGCCCTATGAGCACAAGTTCTGCACCGAGTGCCACCCAAAGTGCCGCTGCGGCCTCGGCGATTGTTGAACTCGCGCCGACAATGGCTACCTTCATTAGAAACCCATCAATCTTCTAGAGAGCCCCGACGAGATGCCAGGATCGCGAAGAGCCTCGAACTCTTTATACCTAGAGTAACTTTGCTCGAACAGAGACCTTGCCATGCGCGCATCTTTCGAGAGGTTTAGCGCACCACCAGCTTGGCTAAGCACCTTGTCAAGCCGGTTGAATAGCTCGAGTGTCTCGACACCGCGATTTTCAAAATCAAGCGCAACGGTTACACCGGGCCGCGTGAAGCTCAGCAATCCAGCAGGTCTCTGACGACCTAGGGTTTTCAACACAGACAAAAACGACTGGTTACCACTTAGCGCAACGAGCTTCAAGATTTCGTTGATCGCAGATTCTGCGTTCTCGTTAGGCACTACAAACTGGTACTGATAAAAACCCTTTGGGCCATAGGCGTGGTTCCAATGCGCAATCGCATCAAGTGGATAAAAGTATTTTTGGTAGTCAACTTTTGTGCCTAACTTCTCTTTTGAATTACTCAATCGATAGGCGCTAGCTGCGATTGCATTAGAAACTTTGTTGACGACGCCGAATGGCAACATCGGCAATTCGATTGCCTTGCTGGCCGGCATAGTGAAATCCCCATCGTCGGCGATGTTGGCGCGCATCAAAAATCCTCGCCCGAATTTTCGCTTCGACGTGTCAACCCAAGCAACAGAGTATTCGTGAGACGCTTCGCTTTCTTGCGAAAGCTTCAAGAACTCAGCAACATTCTCAAACAACAAAGTGTCTTGAATCAGAAATGCCGAGTTCACTCGCTTGAGCCTGAAGGTCGCGTCGAGAATGAAGCCGGTTAATCCCAGCCCGCCGATGGTTGCCTCGAAAAGGGCAGCATTGAATTCTCGAGAACACACAAGCGTCTCGCCGCTGGTGCGCAACAGGGTTATTTCTTCAATGTGTGCGCCGAATGACGAGACGCGATGGTGGTTCTTGCCATGAACATCGTTCGCGATGGCACCGCCGACGCTCACCTGCGAGGTGCCAGGGGTCGCGATTAGCGCGTATCCCAGTGGAATAAAGGTTCTTTGAATCTCGGCGAGGCTGACCCCAGCTTGACACTTCAGCAGAGCATTTTCTCGATCGAAGGCTAAGAAGTGATTTTTGTCGCGCGAAGTGATGACCGTGTGGCCGGTGTTGAGACCCACGTCGCCATAGCTGCGACCAAGGCCAATCGGCAGAGCGAGGTCGCCATCAAGCAAAGCCGAGTTGCTTTGCAGCGCAGAAAGCGAAAATGTTCGTTTTGGCGTGTGTGCGGGCAACCCCCAGCTGCCTTGGCTCTGAAACTTGGCCATGTGCGACGCCACCTTCTCTATCAGTTACATTAAACTCGTCATTTAGGGGTTGTCAGTGACGAGAACCCCATTTGCAGGCTTTTCTAAGGCTTGCCTCGAATTCTTTTAGGCGCAGAAAGCGGTTGACTTTTGTTTTCAGTCATCAAACTGATGCGCCCAGGTCAATGGATTAAGAATCTCTTTGTCTTTGCCCCATTACTTTTTTCTGCAAAAATTCTCGTCCAGGCTGATGTCATTTCAACCGTGGTTGCATTTTTTGCTTTCTCATTCGCGGCCTCATCAATCTATGTTTTGAATGACCTTGTCGACATCGAATCAGATAGTCTGCACGAAACCAAACGGCACACCAGAATGTTGGCGGCAGGCAAGGTGCAAAAACCTACGGCCATAGTTATCGCAGTGATTTTGGTTACTGCCGCTGCAGCTCTGAGCTTTGAAATGCCAAAAGTTCTCGCGGTCATCGGCATCTACCTGTTGGTTAATATTGCCTATTCGTTTTGGCTAAAGCACCAACCGGTGCTCGACATTTTTTGCATCGCATCTGGTTTTTTTCTGCGCGTCACGGCAGGCGCCGAAGCTATCAATGTCGAATTATCTGCATGGATGGCGGTCACCACTTTTAGCCTCGCACTTTTTCTGGCAGCGATGAAGCGCAAGGCTGAACTCAAGCAAAGCGCTGGTGCCGGGCGTCTTGTGCTGCAAAGCTATACGCCAGAACTGGTCTCGATGTTCGCTACCGTTTCTGCCTCGAGCGCCGTGGTGTTCTACAGCCTCTATTGCCTGAGCACCAAACCTGCCATGACAATCACCATTCCGGTGGTGCTTTTTGGCATCATGCGTTACTGGTTTGTCAGCGACAAGAGTGAGCGCAGCCAGAATCCGTCAGACACTATTTTTCGCGATTGGCAGTTGGCCTTGGCTGCATTGATTTGGCTCGCACTTAGTGCCTATGCTCTGACGAACACTTCGCTATGGTAAAAAAGGCAGCAAAGGCTTCTGAGCAAGCAATCGAAACAAAAGAAGCCCCTCAGGCTGAAACTCAAAAGCGCGTGAGCTTTCGTCGCACGCGTGCGCTGATTGAAAATCGATCTGGATTCGCGATCAGCGTCAAAGTGGTCGCCCTCTGGTCGCTCATTTGGCTAACTTCAACCGGCATGCGCATCGGCTATCTGGTCGAGTTCAAATTCGAGACACCACTCGAGGCCACGGCAGTCGTTGCCCGTGAGTCAGGTTTGGGCGTGCCGTTGGCGGCTATCGAAGATTATTATTATCAGGTTTTGAATGCGCCTAAAAAGGGCGGCAAACCAAACCAACAGGCGCTTCTAAAACTTGGTTATTCGCCAAAGGTTCAGGTGCCAAGGCTCAAGAACCCCGCGGCGATAAACCCTGCCTGGGGCACGGCCGCTCAGCCGATGAGGCTGCCAACCTTGGTCAAGTCGCCAACCACGCCGCTGCCTGGTGAAGGGATCTGGCAGCCGACCAAAATCATGGTGAATGGTCTCAGCGCTGTATATCTTGCTCAAGTTAGGCCAGACGCAGAACACACTTCTCTCTATGCCACCTTGGCTTGGTTCAACACCGGCTTGCTTGCGGCGCAGCAGATCCCAGGGTTGCAGGTGCCAGAGGGCACATACGATCACGGCACCGGTCAGGTTGACCCTGCACTAAAGCCCTATTACGTCGCCGGTATGGCAGGCGGATTTTTGTTAAGCGACTCACAGGGTGGCTACGAGCTCAACGGCAAAGTGATTCGCCGTCTCGTCAAAGGCAAGGCCACGCTGCTCAGTTATCCCGACGGCAAGTTGCGCATCATTCAGTGGGGCCGCGATAAGCCGGTGCCTGGCTATCTGGTCGCGCGACAAAATCTCGACTTGATTGTCGATAAGAAGCAGAACATGGTCACCGATGAGACCCAGTCGAAGTGGGGTTGGGTCTGGCAGGGAACAGGCTCTGGCAAGAACCTAGTTTGGCGAACGGCCATGGGTATTCGTCGCGATGGCTCAATCGTCTATGTGCAGGGCGATGAACTTAGCGCGCACTCACTCGCTGATTTGTTGGTTCGCGCAGGTGTTGTTGAAGGCATGGCGCTGGATATGAACATCGGTTTTTCTAACGCATTTTTGTATGGGCCTTATAACGCCGGCCGTTCGATAAACCCAAACAACCATCACTCGCCGCAACTATTCTCAAGCCCGAGTGACCGTGACTTTATTGCTTGGTTCGCAAAGTCGAAACCCTAGCCCATAAACCAAAAGCATCGCCAAAATAAAGTGCCCCCGAGAAGAATCGAACTTCCGCACATGGTTTAGGAAACCACTGCTCTATCCACTGAGCTACGAAGGCAACGATTCAAATATAGTTGGCTCGAAAAGCGGGCACAGCCTAACCGGCGACTCGAACCTTAAAAGTTAGGCTTGAAGCCTAATGAGTGACCAATTGCAGCAACTGCTTGACGAAGTGCGCGCCATCGGCGTCAGCAACCCGTTAACTCACTTTGAAACAGGTGGATACGGGCAAATCGATCTAAGCCAAGCGCATCCCAGCGGTGTTTCGCTTTTTGTCGCTAAGCGTTCTGCACTTTTGGCAAACCTCGTGCGCGACCCGATTGAGTATTCAGCTGCGCTAACCGGCGCTAGGCGGGTAGCGGCTCAGGCTAATCGGTTAGCTTCAAACTTTGGCATTGAGACTCTGCACCTAATCGCCGGTGTGGTTGATTTCACTGCAGACAAAATCGATTTGGTCACGCCAATAGTGCTTTGGCCAGTCTCGATTACCAAGCGTGGCGTCGATTACGAAATCGAACTAATCGGCTCACCGGTGATAAACCCAGCTTTGGTGATTGCCCTTCGCGAGCACTATTCGGTGAATCTAAATGTGGCCATATTGCTGCAGAGTTTCAATCAAACCAGTGATTTTTTGCCGATACCTTTGATGGCCGAACTTGCGGCTGCAACCAGCAACGCACCTGGTCTCGAATTCAGACGCGATGTTGTGATTACCAACGCAACCGTTGCTCCGACCCTGATCGAATACGACCTGCACGGCCAAAGCTCGAAAGCTCTCGAACTTCTAAACGGCGACTCGAGTGCTAACGCTAAAGACACCCTGAAGTTTGAACCTGTTTTAGTGCTCGACGCCGATGAATTACAACTAGAGGCAATCAGTCGAGTTGTTGCCGGCGAAAGTTTGGCTGTCGAAACTCTGCCTGGCGCTGGTTATACCCAAACCGTGGCCAACATGTTGGCGGCACTTTCGGCTGCGGGCAAGCGCGCCCTTGTGGTCTCGAGTCGGCGACAGTCGCTCAACGAAGTCGCCGAGCGACTGCAGTCGATTAATCTCGGCGGACTTATGGTTCGGTCGAGCGATACCTGGCTTGACCTGATTGCCGCACTCTCGCGTCACGAAAAGTCGGTGCCAACAGATTTGATGATGGCTAGAAAAAACAGGGATGACTCTGCCGGCCTGTTGAATGAGTATTTTGACCGCCTGAACAAAGTAAACCCGGTTCTGGGTGTCAGCGTCGCCGAGGCACTGCGCAAACTTGCTGAGTTGAGCGCACTGCCTTTGCCACCAAAAAACACTGCACGAGTTTCGACCTCGGCGCTCTTTGAGCTTCGAAACCGCACTGCTGCAATCGCTTTGCTTCAAGAAGCAGCGCAACTGAGCGAGTTCGATGCCGCCGAGACCAGCAGCGCCTGGTATCGAGCCGAACTAGAAGACCCTGAACGAGCCGATGAATATATCGCTCTCGCTAAAAAACTTTCGACCGAAAACCTGCCGAACTTGCAAGCCAACCTTGATGGCTTCGCTAGTCAGATGCATTTTCGTCCGGCCAAGAACGTTTCTGAATGGGGCGAATACCTGGGCCTATTCATAGGTGTGCGTGAAACCCTAGATCGTTTCAACAGTCAGGTATTTGATCGCCCGCTGACCGAATTGATTTTGGCAACCGGCAATCGAAAAGACCAGGTTGGCATGTCGGGCAGCACGAGACGCAGTTTGACCAAATTGGCAAAAGAATACCTGCGCCCAGGCATGAGCGTGCCAGATTTGCACGTTGCGCTTATCGAAATTCAGAGGCAGCGCGACCTTTGGGCGGCGTACTGCACAATGGCCATTGCCCCCGCTGTGCCGATAGGCATCAGCGAAGCTCAGGTGGCGTACCAGTCGCTGGTCAGCGACCTCAGCACTCTAGATCGCCAACTCGCGCGCGACCCGCACCGCGTGGCCCTTATCGATCTGCCGGTCGCAGAGCTGTTCGAAACTTTGAATTCGCTGGCGACGCAAACCGAGCCACTGGCCAACGCAATTGAAAAGCGTCGAGTTCGCGAAAAGGTTCGCGAGTCAGGGCTTGAGCAATTGGTGCTGACTCTCGTGCGCATCGGGGCAAAGCCCGAACACCTCGCTGCCGAATTTGATCAGTGCTGGTGGCAGAGCGCGCTCGAATACCTATTGAACAACGACGCGAATGTGGTTGGCTTTAGTGCCGACCAACTAGACCGATTCGAAGCCGACTTCGTTCAAAAACACGAGGCTGCACTTGTTACCGGCCGGGCCTATGTGACACACCAACTTGCCACAAAGTGGCGCGAAGCCATGGCTAATTACCCAACCGAAACTAAAGCAGTTCGCGAAACACTCAAGAACCGCGCCGACCAGATCGCTAGAGTGCGCGCTAGTGCCCAGGGTTTGTGGCCGGCGCTGGCGAGTCACGTTGCACTTTCACCTTTCGAGGTGCCAACACTTTTGGCCAATGAGCGCTCGTTCGATGTCGTAATAATCATGGATGCCGCGGGCACGAGCACGGCCGAGAACTTATCAGCGCTGATTCGCGCAAATCAGGTTGTCGCATTCGGCGATGAGGCAATCTCGGTAGCGGCCGGCTTTTCGGTGCAGTGGCA
>Ga0304729_1000779_pt1 | contig 22171 bp, 24 predicted proteins | sample C_131016_MF_Meta_FD_190475 | JGI IMG/M metagenome (GOLD analysis project Ga0304729, IMG submission 190475) | Freshwater microbial communities from Lake Croche, Canada to study carbon cycling - C_131016_MF_MetaG (v2) (version 2) | ecosystem: Environmental > Aquatic > Freshwater > Lake | place... | reverse complement strand
GATAAAGCTGCATCGAATCTGCGTTAACAATTTCTGCGCCAATTTCTTTTGCGACTGCCACAGCCAAATCACTCTTACCTGTTGCGGTTGCACCACAGATTACGATCAAGGTCATGAGCCGTGAATTAATTTCAATTTCGCAAGAGATGGCATGCCAATCATGATTGGTTCAGGCCCAATTTCTGCCACGCGCGCTTCATGGGCATCTCCCCCGCGTGTGCGGCGGACAGAGCCAACTTCTCCTGCCACCATGAAATTAGGAGCTGCCTGCGTGATTATTCCGGTAACAATATCTCCGGGGCGAGCATCAACGCCTTCAGGTATATGAACTAAGCGAAAATCTGGTGTGCGGGTATCCCGGCTCTCTGTAACTAGGAGTTCATAACTCTTTCCAAGTGATGCGTCATTGATCTCTTCGGAAATACGTTGCTGCACAATATGCAAACGCCCGTAGCGATCGGCCATTGTTGCATCGTCGATTTGATTTGGCATTGTGGCCGCAGGCGTACCAGGGCGCTTTGAATATTGGAATGTATATGCCGCAGTAAAACGTGCCTCTTCAACCACTTCCAGGGTCTGCGCAAAATCTGATTCAGTTTCTCCTGGAAAGCCGACGATGATGTCCGTCGTAATTCCTGCTTCCGGAATTGCTTTTCGGACCCGCTCAATAATTCCCATGTATTTCTCTCGTCGATACGAGCGGCGCATTGTCTGAAGAATTTGATCAGATCCCGATTGCAAAGGCATGTGAAGATGTGGCATGACAGAGGGAGTCTCTGCCATAGCTGCGATGACATCATCGGTGAAATCACGAGGGTGAGGAGACATGAAACGAAGGCGTTCCAAACCATCCACGCTTCCTACTTGGCGAAGCAGAGTTGCAAAGCCGCCATTCTTGTATGCATTGACATTCTGCCCAAGCAAAGTAATTTCGACAACGCCCTGGTCGACAAGCGCACGCACTTCTTTCAAAATATCGTGTTCGTCGCGATCTTTTTCAACACCACGAAGGGCCGGAACAATGCAGAAAGTGCAAGTGTTGTTGCAGCCAACCGAGATGGAGACCCATGCGCTAAAAGCTGAATGACGGCGCGATGGCAATGTTGAGGGGAAATGTTCTAACGCTTCTTTTATTTCAACTTGCGACTCTTCTTCAATACGGGCGCGCTCAAGAAGCGCCGGCAAGGAACCAATGTTGTGCGTACCGAAGACCACATCAACATAAGGCGCACGTTTGATGATACTTTCTTGATCTTTTTGTGCCATGCAGCCACCGACAGCGATCTGAAAATTTCGATTCTGTTTTTTGATTGGAGCAAGAAAACTTAGACGTCCATAAAGCTTGTTATCAGCATTTTCGCGAACCGCGCATGTGTTGAATACGACAAGGTCTGGCTCAGTGCCTTCTATAGCTTGTGTGTATCCCGCATCCAAGAGGAGTCCAGCAATTCGCTCACTATCGTGAACGTTCATCTGGCAGCCGTAGGTTTCTACGACAAATGAGCGAGTGGACATACGCCAATCTTATTAGGAGTCTGCGCCCGTCAATTCACGAATGATGCGCGAGGTAAGGCCACCTGAGAACCCCTTGCGGGAAAGTGCGCCTGAAATTCGACTATAAATCTTTTCGGCTTCTAGATGTGAACAGGAGCGATATTTTCGCTCCGCCAGCGCATAGGCCAATTTATATTCACTTTCATCATCAATCTGCTCAATAACCTCATCAATGATCTCTTGAGAGACTCCCTTTGTGCGTAGCTCTTGAGAAATGATTCGCTTACTCATTTTCTTCTGGCGTTGACGAGATTCAGACCAAAGCTGGGCAAATTCCAAATCATTGATGAGTCCCTCGATCTCCAATTGATCAAGCACGTTTTCACAGGTTGAGATTTCGAAGTTTCGCTTGATCAAGTGGGCGCGGAGCTCGGTCCTGCTCCGAGCGCGAGGCCCGAGCGCATAAAGCGCTACGTTCATCGCGTCGGAGTAAGAATCCGAAGGTAGGTCTTGAGTTAGCTTCTCGCTTTTAGAAGTCGACATCTGCGCCGGCTTCATCAATCGCAGCGACAAGAGCTGGATCAACTGCAGTCGGTGCGTTCATTTCGCGAATCTGCTTTTCGATGTCATTTGCAAGGTCTGGATTGTCAATGAGGAATGAGCGAGCATTTTCTTTTCCTTGACCGAGCTGATCACCGTTGTAGGTGTACCAAGCACCAGACTTCTTAACAATTCCAAGCTCTACGCCGAGGTCAATGAGGGATCCTTCGCGCGAGATTCCAACACCATAAATAATGTCGAACTCTGCTTGCTTGAAAGGAGGCGCCATCTTGTTCTTAACAACTTTGACACGAGTACGGTTTCCGACAGCATCTGTTCCGTCTTTAAGGGTTTCAATACGACGAACATCAAGGCGAATAGATGCGTAGAACTTAAGCGCCTTACCGCCGGTTGTTGTTTCAGGTGTTCCAAAGAAGACACCGATCTTGTCACGCAACTGATTGATGAAGATTGCTGTTGTATTTGATTGGTGAAGTGCGCCAGTCATCTTGCGGAGCGCCTGTGACATCAAACGAGCTTGGAGACCCATGTGGGAATCGCCCATCTCGCCTTCGATTTCAGCACGAGGTGTAAGTGCTGCGACGGAGTCGACGACGACGATATCTAGCGCTCCAGAACGAACCAACATATCCATGATTTCTAGAGCTTGTTCACCAGTATCTGGTTGTGAAACTAGAAGCGCATCAATATCAACACCGAGCTTACGTGCGTACTCTGGATCGAGCGCGTGTTCTGCATCGATAAATGCAGCGATACCGCCAGCCTTCTGTGCATTTGCAATTGCATGCAAAGCAACAGTTGTTTTACCTGAAGATTCAGGTCCGTAAATTTCAACAATACGACCGCGTGGCAATCCACCGATTCCGAGCGCAACATCGAGCGCTACTGAACCAGTTGGAATAACTTCCATGATCTGTGGGCCGCGATCGCCCATCTTCATAACCGAACCCTTACCGAACTGACGCTCGATTTGGGATAGGGCACTATCAAGAGCTTTGGCGCGATCTAGCGACGCCTTATCTGTTTTTTCTGGCTTTTCAGCAGCCATTGTGTGAACCTTTCATCGTTCGTCTGGTTGGTTATTCACCAACGTCTCGGTCCAGAAGGTACGGAAGACCACCGACGGCCTAGGCGCTTGCCTGGCGGAAGTGTGGAACCGCTCTGGTTGGGTATATCCACGCCGGTTAGCGCGAATAGTGGAATACTACCGAACATCTGTTCGAATGAGCAAGACACGCTCAAGTGCTGGGTTATTCCGCCCTAGATGCTGATGTGAGCGTCAAAACGAGGCTCAAAAGCTGCTGAATTATGAGCAACAACGAGCACGCCGTGCTCTTTTGCAATCATCGTAACCAAATCCAGAGTTCGATCCTGGTGGTTTACATCCTGAGCGCTGAGGGGTTCATCAAGAAGATAGAAGGAGGCTTCTTGAATTAAGGCGAGGGCCACGCTGACTCTTTGTTGTTGACCTATGGAGAGTTCGGTAATTTTCAAATCTGCGAGTGCGTCTATCTCAAGAGCTTCCAGAACGTCGGGGCTATGCGCTGCGCGGCTCTCAACTGAAACTATTTCCAATAATTGATTCACGGTAAACGCCAAATCAAAAATCCGCCTTTGAGGAGCAACTGATCTAATTTTCGATTGCTCTTTTGCGGAGAGTTTGGCGACATCTAGCCCATTAATAATGATGCAACCTGCATTTGGTTTTAGAACTCCACCAATGAGGTTGATAAGAGTTGTCTTGCCCGAACCATTAGCACCCGTTAGTAAAGTGGATCCGGTTGCTGGCACAAGAGCGCTGAAACCCTTAAAGATTTCCTTTGTCGGTCTTGAAAATGAAATTTCCTTAATCTCAATCATGATCAACCCACTGAGAACGTTGGAGGCGAAGCAAAATAATAAGAGCTGGGGCGCCAAGTAGAGAAGTTAATAGTCCCAAAGGGATTTCATGTGGTTGTGCAATTGTTCGAGCCAATAAATCAGCAAGAACCAAAAGAGTTGCTCCTACCAAGGCGCTCATAAGCAACATTCCCCTGTGTGCAGGTCCGATGAGAAGTCTGACAATGTGTGGAACGAGGAGTCCTAGGAAAGCTATCGCCCCAACGGCGCTGACTGAAGCGCCAACAAGTAGAGCCATTGAAATAATCGAAATGAAACGTAACTTTCTTGGATTAATTCCTAAGAAATGAGAAGTCGTTTCTCCAAGACTGTATCCATCCAAAGAAGGTGAAAGTGCAAATGCAAGTATCAAGCCAATAACTATAAAAGGGGAAATCATCAATACTGTGGAATTATTCAAGAGCGTGAGTGATCCAAAATTCCAGAATGCAAGTGATTGAATTCCCGGTTTTGGGGAGATGGTGATGACTAATCCAGCAATTGCAGTAAGTACTGCAGAAAGAGCTAAACCTGTAAGAAGAAAACCATTTCCCTTATTTGGCGCTAGCAATTGCACCAATGAAGCGGCGCCCATTGCAAATACAACAGCAAAAAGGGCATTCACTATTGATCCATATGCAGCAATTCCAGTTCCAATGACAGTAATTGAACCCAGAGTCGCTCCGCTAGAAAGACCAATCAGCGTTGGTTCAGCAAGCGGATTTCGAAAGATAGCTTGAGCAAGACCACCAGCGACACCTAACCCCGCACCGATAATGAGAGCGCCAACGGCCCGAGGAAAGCGGACATCCCAAACGGTGATGGCATCTGTCGAGCCATGCTTACCGATGAGAGAAAAAACTGAGTGGGATAGGTGCAAGATTCCTGTGCGAAGTGAAAGCACAAAGAGGGAAGCCATCAGCGTTGCAATGAAAACAGAAACTATTGCTTTCTTCATTTCGCTTTCCTCGCCACTTTCTCAATTGCTGCTCGTAACTTAGGAAGTAAGGCTACAGACCTTGGGCCAAATGAAAGGAGAAGTGAATCATCGACAGTCACAATTGCACGATTTTTCCCTGCCGGAGTTTGTGCAATTCCGGGCAACTGCACCAGTCCATCAACACCGCTGACCGATTGCAGCCCTTTTGTCATGAGCAGTAGAACATCAGGTTGCATAGAAATAAGTTCTTCCGCCGTCATTGAATTAAACGGGTGAGGTAATTTTTCAGCGCCAATATCTCTCATTCCAATTGCAGTAAGAAGCGAGTCAGCTCCTGATCCTTTGCCGCCAATGAGATAAATCGCAGATGTTCCGCGCACGTAGAGAAATGCAACTTTTAATTCAGATTTTGGAAAGCTGGCAGATTGAATTTGGGATGCGAGCTTTAGACCTGCCAGTGGTGTTCCAATGGCCAATGCAACTTCTTTCTCCTTTGTGGCAACGCCATTGAGATTAAATGGATCAGAAATTGTTACCAATTTGATACCACTTTTGCGTAAGGTATCGAGAGCCGTTTGTGGCGATGTATTTGCATCAATCAGAATGAGATCAGGGTTTTGAGAAAGGATTTTCTCAATTGATACGTTGTGAGATGGATTATCAATTGGGACGTTTTTCAACTCTGGAATACTAGAAGCGACATCGCGGCCAACCAAAATAGATTTGAACCCGAGGGCGGCAATGATCTCTGCGCTGCCATTTGCCAGTGCAACAACACGTTTAACGGCAGGAACTTCCACACTTTGAACAATAGGGAGTGCGATATCCGTCGCAGAAATGTCGGACACTGCCGGCTTTTGTGTAGAGCATCCAGTGACCGCAACGCTCAAAAGGAGCGTGATGGTAAGGAGCTTCTTCATAAAGGCGAGTATGGCAAACCTTTAGCCGACGAGTGAGGTGGCGTTGTCGGATAACGGAAACTTCCAAGGGATTTATATTTCACTCGTGATGAGGAAGTTATTGCTGTGCGGTGTCCTTATGGGACTGCTGGCTGGTAGCCCAGCAATGGCAGTCTCAGGTTCTCATGGAGAAATGCTTTCCGTTTCTAAAGTTTCAGGAGTCAAAAGTGGAGACACCTTAACGATAATAGGTCAACATTTTGATGAGACCGTGGGTATTTACATCGCGATGTGCGTAGTTGTTAAGCCCGGTTCCCTGCCTACGCCATGTGGCGGTGGCGCCGATGAAACTGGAGCAACGGGAGCTTCCGCCTGGATTTCATCAAATCCTCCAAGTTATGGGAAAGGCTTAGCAAAACCTTTTCGCCCAGGTGGCCGATTTATCGTGAAGCTCAAAGTATCTCCGATGATCGGAAAAATTGATTGCCGAAAAGTAAGTTGTGCGATTTATGCTCGAGCAGATCACACTCGAGGAGATGATCGTGCCTACGACATTTTTTCTCCTCTGAAGTTCATCAAATAAACAAAATAGAAAGCTGGGAATTAATGAATCGAAAGATAGTCACCGTTTTAACCTTTATTTTGTTTTTTGTGGGTACGCCCATAGCTCATGCAGCCCCCACTATTGTGATTCAAGGAGGGCCTTATAGCGGCTTGAAATATGATGGAAATGATATTTATTTGGCAATAAAAGGAATTCCTACGTCAAAGGGAATTTATATATTTGAGGCTGTTTACGATACGACTGGCGCCCGTCCAACGGAAATTAATCCAACTGCGCAAATAAATGTAATTGATGGCGGTAAAACTGATTCAAAAGGCACGTTTGCAGCATCCGATCCTGCAATACATTTAAAAGTGGCAGGCACGTGGATTGATCCGAAGACAAAAAAAGTAACTGACTGCCTCGTGGTGACGTGCGCACTGTTTGCTCAATACGATTACCCGACTGGAAGTTACTCCGATTTGTCGCAAGATCAATATTTTGCCCCAAAACTTACTTTCATAGCTGGGGGTGCACCAAGTGCTCCTAAGCCAGCGACTTCTGCGTTCACCGTTTTTGCAGATGGAACACAACTCTCACAAACTACTCCAGGCACCCTCTATTTTGAAAAGGAAGTTAAGTTAAAGACAATTTCAACTAAGGGAAGTGTTCGATATGCACTCTCTCCTGATCCAAGCGGAGTCTCAGTATGTGTCTTAAGCGGACATCGCTTAAGAGCTCTCAAGGGATCCACCGCATGCAATCTTGAAGTCACTGTTGGGACAAAGACTGGTTACTTCCCATTTTTCCTCAAGCCTTCGGCGCAGACTGTCAATAATACAAACCAAACTATTACAGTTGGTCAACGATTGATTTTGCGCAGACTTACTAATTTTGGAGAGGCTATTACTTTCTCGAATGCCACACCAAATATCTGTACGTTGACAAATGCCTCAGTGAAAGCAATTTCTAGTGGCGATTGCGTTATAAACGAAGTTGCCCCTGCATCAACGAACTATCTTGCTCTGAATGAAAAAATTACAATAACTATCAAGTAAAAATTACTTTGACAGAGCTCGGAGTCCAGCAAGCGCGAAAGTTACAGCGTTCTGGATTTCGAGCTCTGCGTCATTTCCGGCATCAATTCGCACGCTTGCAGCATCCGTAACGCTCTGAAGAAATGACGCGGCGGAAGAAACTTCTTTAATACCAGTTTCTGCAAGTGCTTGGCGAAGCGGAGATATCAACCTTCGATGGCCCATGGCAATCTCTTCCTTGCGAAACTCCGGTGTTGAAACGGTGTTCAGACTTTTCACAAGCATGTGGCGACCATCTTCTACATAGCGAAGCCCTTCAGCCATCCATAGTGAAATCTTCTCAAATGGATCGGTCGCATCCTTTATGGCTTCGGCCAGGCGCGCGGTGTAGTAATCAAGTTCCTCTACAACAAGGTCAGCAATTAGATCAGCGGAGCTTGAAAAATATTCATAAATGGAGCTGCGAGACAATCCTGCTTTTTGCGCAACTGCCGAAACAGTAACGGCTTCAGCGCCGCCAGAAATAGCTAACTCCATAGCTGCGGCAATCAATTGGTGGCGCCGCAGTTCGCGGTGTTCAACAATAGAAGGTGCTTGGATTTTCGGCATTTGGCTATTCTTGCACGGAAGTTGGATTACCGAAACTTCTCAGGCATTTCTGGGTTATGACGTACGACTGCCTTCCAGATATCCCCTGCTTCCATTCCCATCTCAATGGCCTGATTGACAGTTTGTCCGCCGAGTTCTGAATGGACAATGTCCTGAGAATAAGTCACAGGGTCAGAAAAGTACTCGCTAATTCGAGAACGAAGTTCAGTAATGCGCATTTAGAGAAGAGATGCCAATTTCTCGGCCTGAACTTTTGACTGTGATTCGCTGAGTGGAGAAGTAAATTGCGCAAGTAACCATCGAAGAATTAAACCAACGTTATTTTCATTTGCTCCAAATACATCGGCTAAATTACGATGAACAGTAATCCACAGCGGATGGTCTGAAATCGTCACAAGCTTGACCATGTCATCGTGGTCAGTTTCAACCATTTTAGCCAGAGCGGGATCGGCAGATATCTCCCGAGATAATAGGAATAGCGATTCACTCTTCGAGTCAGCGTTCATAGCAACTTCGGTAAGTCTGTTTATCTCTGACTCAACAATGCCAATCATCATCTCTTCACGATCTGCGAAGTGATTATAAATTGTTGCTCGAGATATTTCAGCACGAGTCGCAATATTCATCATGTTCGACTCATAAGAACCAACCTCAGCGATTACCTTCTTTGCGCCGCTTAAAATCGCTTCTCGCGATCGTTGGTGTGTAGCCATTTGGGTTGCGTATTTCTCGATTGGTCGCAAGCGAAGTCACCTTAAGCGGCGGCTTCGTCCACAACGATTAGTGCAGGGGTTTCGGCAATTTTAATTTCGCGAGCAACATCCACCAATACCGTGCCAAGCGTTAAATCCAAAGCAGAGCAGATGGAATTTAATAATTCCGACGAAGCTTCTTTCTGCCCACGTTCTACTTCCGACAAGTACCCGAGTGAAACACGGGCCGATTTTGCTACTTCGCGCAGGGTACGTCCTTGCGCCACGCGCGCTGAACGCAACGTGGAACCCAGATGAGTGCGAAGTAAAGTCACGAGGAAAGAATACGCGCAAAAGTGGCAAGTGCGCTAATAATTGTTGCGTTTCGCACGGCTTCGCGGTCACCAGATAGGGAAAGTGCGACAGAAACGCTCTCTTTTTTCGAAGCGATTGCAATCCACACAGTTCCAGCTTTTTGCCCATACGCCTTCCCGGGGCCGGCCACACCGGTCGTTGAAATCGCGAAATCACTTTTAAATTCTTTACGAGCTGCTTCCGCCATAGCAATGGCTACTTTCTCAGAAACTGCAGTTTCCTTCTTCAGCAACGCTGAAGTAATTCCAAAAAACTTCTTTTTGCTCTGATCGCTATATGAAACCACTCCGCCTAAGAAAACTTCAGAGGAACCGGGAATGCTCGTGATTATTGAAGCCAACCCTCCACCTGTGATGGATTCGGCAGTGGCCAAAGTCTTCTCTCGCTTTTTAAGCTGCTTAACTAAATCTTGAGCAAGGGAATTCATTTCGTTAGAACTTTCTTAAAGTAGTCATAACCAGTTGTAATTGTAAGCAAGATCGTTACCGCCATGAATAAATCCCTCGGTATGTGCAAATAGGAAGGCAATGGAAGGATGTAGAAGCCGATTCCAAAACCCTGAAATAGGGTTTTTAGCTTTCCGCCCTTGCTTGCGGGTATCACGCCATCCTTTATAACCACTAAGCGAAGTAGCGTCACAGAAATTTCTCTCGCCAAAATTATGATTGTCACCGCCCACCAAAGTTTATGAAGCATAGAGAGGCCAATCATGGCTGTTCCGATAGCAATCTTGTCTGCAACTGGATCTAAGAATGCTCCCAAGCTAGTTATCTGCTTACGAGATCGCGCAATACGCCCATCAAAAAAATCCGTGAGGCCAACAGTGAAAAAACCACACCAGGCAATTATCTGCCAATGTCTCTCGTTTCCACCATTCTTAAATAGTGCATACGCGCAAAATGGAACTGCGATGATTCGTAGGACTGTTAAGAAATTTGGCAGGTTAAAATTCTTTTTCACAGTGGCTGCGCCACCAAGTCTGCGCCGGCCACATCAATCACCACAGCACTAACGTACTCACCAACTCGATATTTGTTTCGAGATTGAATAAATGTTGAGCCATCGACCTCTGGGCCTTGGTGGTCGGCGCGACCTTCTTGAAGTTCTTCGTCTTCAATCAAAACTTTCACATGTTCACCAATTCGCTCTTCAGCGCGCTGCAATAGAAGTTCATCCACTAGGGTCGAAAGTCCTTCAGTTCTTTGGTGAATTACATCAGAATCTAACTTTCCTTCGAGTGTAAGGGCTTCAGTCTTATCTTCATCTGAGTATCCAAAGACACCAATTGCATCAAGACGCGCTTCATTAATGAAATCCACGAGCTCTTGATATTCAGCTTCGGTTTCACCAGGGAATCCAACAATAAAATTGGAGCGAATTCCAGCCTCTGGTGAGAGTGCGCGAATCTGGTCGATGAGGTGCAGAAATTTCTCCCCGTCACCAAATCGACGCATTCGGCGAAGGACAGTTCCACTTGCGTGCTGGAAGGACAAGTCAAAATACGGAACAACCTTCTCGGTCGAGATCATGGCTTGCAAGAGAGAAGGTCGCATCTCTGCCGGTTGCAAATAGGAGAGACGAATGCGCTCAACGCCATCGATTGCAGCAATTTCAGGTAACAGTTTCTCTAAGACTTTCAAGTCTCCTAAATCTTTTCCATAAGAAGTCGTGTTTTCACTGACGAGGAAAAGTTCGGAGACTCCTTGGCTTGCCAACCAATGAGCATCATCCAAGATTTCAGTCGGCCTGCGAGATACAAAGGAGCCTCTAAATATTGGGATCGCACAAAATGAACAACGTCGATCGCATCCAGTAGCAATCTTTAAAGGAGCGATTGGCGCTTTATCCAACCTCTGGCGTTGCGGAGCCTTTGGAGCTTCACGGTCAATTGGAGAAACTGGAAGGAGGGAACGGCGATCTTTTGGTGTGTGAGCCTGAATATGCCCACCGCTGATAATTGTGTTGAGTCGAGATGAGATATCTACGTAGTCATCAAATCCAAGAATTGCATCTGCTTCGGGGAGCGCTTCCGCGAGCTCTTTTCCATAACGCTCTGCCATACAGCCGACAGCAACGACTGCTTGCGTTTTGCCATGACCTTTGAGCGCATGCGCCTCCAGCAAAGCATCAACAGAATCTTTCTTGGCACTTTCTATAAATCCACAGGTGTTCACAACGGCAACGTCGGCCTGTGCTGGATCAGTAACCAATACCCAACCATCAGCAGCAAGGCGACCGGCTAATTCTTCAGAATCGACATCGTTACGGGCACAACCCATAGTGATGAGCGCAACGGTGCGAGGGGTGGAAATTTCTTGGGTGCTCATTGGCACCACTCTACCTTCTTAGAACTGCTTACAACCGCTCAGGAGTGATTAGCCGGCGATAGTTGTTGAAACCGATACAGCGCCTGGTCCATATTGCAGATATTTCACTTCACCAAGTGCGCCGGGGCTGCCAAGGCTCTTGCCATCAAGGTTAACCGTGACGGCGCCTGAATTTCCGAGTGTCACATTGAGAAGTTGCGAAGCATCAAATGATTGAGTCTGTCCTAAAGAAATCTTTCCGGTAAATAGATTCTTGCCATGTGCATCTGTGACAGCAATCCAGGTAGTTCCACTATCAGCAGAGAAAACTAAATTGCCAGCAGTTGGAACTGCCGCAACTGCACTCTGCTGCTTCCTCGTTACAGTGGTACCAGCCTGGTTTGCTGGAACAGGTTCTTTTGCCGACGGATTTACTGTGGAAATTTTGTGAGCTGGCTTGACTGTTGATTTGAACATTGAATTTGCTGTCGGAACAAGGATCATAAGACCCACAACAACTGCGGCACTTGTTGCCATGAACTTATATGACAAATGCGGAAGATTGTTTTTGTTAGTTGGTCCTGTTGCGCTGTTTTCGGTAAGTAAATCAATCATCGGGCGATCTTCTTCGCCAGTTGTTAATTCAAATTCAGCTATTAATCGATCCATATCCGCATTGACCAATTGACCAATTGTGCGAATATGACCCCGTGCATAAGCATTGCCGCCACAAGAATAAAAATTATCTGATTCGATATCTCTAATGAGAGTTGCGCGCAAACGTGTCTTTGCAGAAATTTGCTCAACAGAAAATCCCGAAGCCTCGCGAGCTTCGCGCAGATAAGTGCCTACTGACATTCTGGACCTTCAATCAAATGGGGAATTTGAATTTCTTGCAGGGGGAAATCCTAAAACGAATTACAAGAATTCAGCAACTTTTTTTCCCGCTCAACGAGCGTGGGCAGAAAAAAACCACCCGAGCTACCACCCCTTAAGGCTTAATTGAAGCCCTGGATCTCCTCCAGAACATCTGGCATTTGCTCTGCGTTAATCAAAACTTCACGTGCCTTGGATCCTTCAGAAGGCCCAACGATTCCTCGGCTTTCCATCAAGTCCATAAGTCTTCCGGCTTTTGCAAAACCAATTCGCAATTTTCTTTGAAGCATTGAAGTAGAACCAAATTGTGTTCCAACTACTAATTGAATTGCTTGCAGCAAAAGATCCATGTCATCGCCAATATCATTTTCTACAACTTTAGATTTAATTGGTGCATTGAGATCGATTCTGTAAACCGGCTGCAATTGTGACTTAACGAATTGGACAACTGATTCAGCTTCACGTTCTGAAACGTAAGCACCTTGTATACGAACCGGCTTGCTTGCACCCATTGGAAGGAAGAGACCATCGCCCTGACCCACAAGTTTCTCCGCACCTGGCGTATCCAAGATAACGCGCGAATCGGCAAGGGATGAAGTTGCAAAGGATAAACGTGATGGGACGTTTGCTTTAATCAAACCCGTCACGATATCCACACTTGGACGTTGGGTCGCTAATACGAGGTGAATACCAGCTGCTCGCGCAAGTTGAGTAATTCGCACAATTGATTCTTCAACTTCACGGGCTGCGACCATCATCAAATCGGCCAATTCGTCGACAATTATTAATAAGTACGGATATGGCTCAAGGATTCTCTCGCTGCCTTCTGGCAACTTCACTTTGCCGGCGCGCACTGCTTTATTGAAATCGTCAATATGCCTAAAACCGAAAGCCGAAAGATCATCGTAACGTTGGTCCATCTCTCTCACTACCCATGCAAGTACATCTGCAGCTTTCTTTGGGTTTGTGATGATTGGAGCAATCAGATGAGGGATGCCTTCATAAGAATTTAATTCTACGCGCTTGGGATCAATCATCACCATGCGAACTTCATCTGGGGTTGCTCTCATGAGCACTGAAACAATCAAAGAGTTAATCATGGAGGACTTACCCGCGCCGGTTGCTCCCGCAACGAGCAGATGTGGCATCTTTGCCAGGTTTGCACAAACAAATGCACCCTCTACATCTTTGCCAAGTGCAACAACCATTGGATGTGGATCATTCATAGAAACCGAAGATCGCAATACATCTCCAAGAAATACTATTTCTCTATCAGTATTTGGAATCTCAATACCTACCGCTGATTTTCCTGGAATAGGAGAAAGGATTCTGACATCTCCACTCGCTACTGCGTAGGAAATGTTCTTTGAAAGAGCAGTAATTGCTTCTACTTTTACCCCAGAGGCCAATTCAACTTCATACCTTGTAACAGTTGGGCCGCGCATAAAGCCCGTGACTGTGGCTTCGACATTGAACTGGTCAAATACTTGGGTCAACGCCGCAACAACGATGTCATTTGCTTTTGACTTACCTTTGCTCGCTGGACCACCCTTAAGAAGATCCATAGACGGGAGCGTGTAGGTGGAATCAGCAGCCAAGAGAAGTTGATGCGCCGGACCTGTCGGTGGAGCAACTTTGGTGGATGTTGGGCGGTTCTCCACCGGAATTTCCACGGTGAACTCCTGATCGAATTCTTCTTCATCAATTTCTTCAGCGTCATCATCCTCGTGTGAAAAATTTTGGATCAAAGGTGAATCAAATGCGGGAGTATCTGTAATTTCAAATTCTTCGACCTCAGCTTCTCGCGCCGCGCGCGCATCTGAAACCTTTGTTCGAGACCATGAAAAGAGATTCTTAACGCTCTGGAAAATTCGTGAAACGGGAGTGGCTGTTACAACGAGCAAGCCGAAAAGAAAAAGAAGTAACAAAATTGGTACTGCCAAAATATTTGTCATAAGCCCAACAAGTGGAGTAGCAACGGCGTAACCGAGCCATCCCCCGCCTTCGTGCATTGCTGTAAGTCCCGTGGATCCGACTGATCCGTTAAATATATGTACCAGTCCAGTTGAGGTCAGGAGCAAGACGATGGTTCCAATTGTGATACGTCCTGTTGCGCGGCTCTCATCGGGTGTTCGAAATAATCTAAATGCAAAATAAATAAATATGAGAGGAGAGAGAACTGCAAGACGTCCAACGCTTCCAAACAATCCCGAGCGAATCACATCACCGACTTGGTTATTAAGATGGAACCACGTACCTGCGGCGCTAACGAGTGCAAGAATTACAATGAGGAATGCAAAGCCGTCACGCTGATGTTCTGGATCCAATTCTTGAGCGCCCCGAAAAACAAATCGAATTGCGCTTCCAAGCGCCTTGGCGATTAAGCGCCAGATGCTGCTTAGGCCACGAAGAATCAATCCAAGGAGTGATTTCTTCTTCCTTGAATTGCTCGCTGATTTTGCTTTCTTACGTGTAGCCATATGCTGCTAAGCCTAAAGAATTACTTGACTCTTACTTGGTAAGGCGCGCCGTTAAACTTCAATGACGACAGGCACAATCATTGGTTTGCGACGGTGCTCTTCGCCCACCCAACTTCCAATTGTGCGTCGCACAACTTGAGTGAGTTGATGCGTTCCGTTAATTCCACTTGCAACAGCCTTTGCGAGAGCTTTTTCAATATGGCCTTTAACATCGTCAAACATTGCTTGGTCCTCTGTAAATCCTCGTGCGTGAATATCCGGTCCGGCAACGATTTTTCCACTTTGGGAATCAATCACTACGACAACGGATATGAAGCCTTCTTCACCAAGAATTCTACGATCTTTCAACGAGCTCTCAGTTATCTCGCCGACACTTTGTCCATCGACATAGACAAATCCAACTGGTACTGCCCCTGCTACATCAACATAACCATCGTGCATATCAACAACGATTCCGTTATCTACAACAATTGTTTTGTCTCGAGGAACGCCGGTCTTTATCGCTAGCTCGGCGTTTGCTCGCATGTGGCGCCATTCTCCGTGAATCGGCATTACATGCTTTGGCTTCACAATGTTGTAGCAATACAGCAATTCACCGGCTGCAGCATGGCCAGAAACGTGGACCATTGCATTTCCCTTGTGGACCACTTCAGCTCCAAAACGAACAAGCTCATTAATGATTCGATAAACCGGGTTTTCATTTCCCGGGATGAGAGAAGATGCGAGAACTACTGTGTCGCCCTTTCCTACCTGAATTTGATGATCTCCATTTGCCATGCGAGAAAGAGCTGCAAGTGGTTCACCTTGCGAACCTGTGCAAATAAGAACAATCCTGTCCCCATACTCTTCAATATTTTTTGAATCAACCACGAGTCCGGCTGGTACATCCAAATATCCAAGGTCTTCAGCAAGTTTCATATTTCGCACCATAGAACGACCAACAAAAGCAACCTTGCGATTGTGTTTCTCTGCAATCATAAGAATCTGCTGGATGCGGTGAACGTGGGATGCAAAAGAGGCAACAATTACTCTCTTCTTTGTCTGCCCAAAAACTCGATCAAGAGTCGGCATTATGTCGCGCTCTGAAGTTGTAAAGCCGGGAACATCGGCGTTTGTTGAATCAACCATGAATAAGTCAATTCCTTCGACACCTAATCGAGCAAAAGTTGCAAGGTCAGTGATGCGACCATCTAGTGGGAGCTGATCCATTTTGAAATCACCGGTCGCAAGCACGTTTCCTGCGGGCGTCTTTATCGCAATCGCAAGAGCATCAGGAATGGAGTGATTCACCGCAACAAATTCAAGGTTAAATGGACCAAATTTCATTTCCATTCCAGCTTGAACTTCTACGAGCGGAGCAGTGATGCGGCGCTCCTTGAGTTTTGCGTTCGCAAATGCAAGAGTAAGTTTTGAGCCAACAACTTTGATGTCAGCATGCTCGCGCAGAAGATACGGAAGTGCTCCGATATGGTCTTCGTGACCGTGTGTTAACACAACTGCTTCAATGTCGGTCAAGCGCTCAGAAATATATGAGAAGTCGGGAAGAATTAAATCAATTCCTGGCTGACTTTCTTCAGGGAAAAGCACACCGCAATCAACAATTAGAAGTCTGCCTTCGTACTCGAAGACGGTCATGTTTCGACCAATCTCTCCCAAGCCGCCAAGGGCAACTATTCGAAGAGTGTTCTTTGCTAGTTTGGATGGATATGGAAGGTCTGGATGTGGGTGATTCATTATTTAAGTGTGACTCCGCCTGCTCGTAGATCCTCCCGCAGCTGCGCGATTTGCGCATCGGTGGCATCGACAAGTGGCAAACGAGTAAATCCGCCAGGCAGACCCATCAGTGTGAGCGCAGCCTTAGTCAAAATCGCACCTTGAGTGCGGAAGGTGCCGGTGTATACCGGTAATAGTTTTTGGTGAATTTCCAGTGCGCGTTCAGCATTACCTGCAAACCAAGCATCAAGCATTTCGCGCAGGTCATTTCCAACCGTATGACCACAGACAGAAACAAACCCGACTGCGCCGATTGAAAGAAGTGGCAGGTTAAGAATGTCATCGCCTGAATAAACTGGAATCCCTGAACGCTTAATGACCCAAGAAGTTGATGCCGGATTTCCCTTTGCATCTTTGAGTGCAACAATGTTTTTAACTTCGGCAAGACGACAAATAGTGTCGGGTTCTAATTCGACACCGGTGCGTCCAGGAATGTCGTACATCATTATCGGCACATCAGTTGCCGCTGCGACTGCACGGAAGTGCGCCTCAATTCCAGCCTGTGGTGGCTTGTTGTAATACGGCGTAACAATAAGAAGCCCATCAACACCAGCAGCGGCAGATCGCTTTGCTTGCTCTACTGTGTAAGAGGTTTCATTATCGCCAGCTCCGGTGAGAATCTTTACGCGATCCCCTACTGTGCTTTTAACAACTTTGATAATTTCAAGTTTCTCAGAACTCTTTGTCGTTGGAGCTTCTCCAGTTGTGCCATTAACAGCAATCGCATCGTGCCCGCTATCTGCCAAATGTGCAGCAAGAGTCGCTACGCCATCCCAGTCGATTTCCCCGTCTTTCTTAAATGGGGTCACCATTGCCGTGATGAGACGGCCAAATGGAGCTTCGATATGCATGGTGGAAGGTTACCTGAGATTAAGGAGCAATGCGCCCAGATTTTTGGAAGGCACCGTAGGTAATAGGCATAAGGCGAGCGAAATGCTCTTCCATTTTCTCTGCAACCATCTCAATTTCCCGTTGCGGATAGCTTGGGAAGTGTGATCCTTCACGAGCCGTGCGAAGCGATAGAAAATTCATCAATGCGCGCGCATTCATGGTCACATACATCGAGGAGAAGAGAGTTACTGGCAAGACAGCGCGGGCTACTTCGCGAGCAACTCCTGCGTCGAGCATCTTTTGATAATTCTCGTATGCCGTTGTGCAACTTTCCTTAATAGCTTTAACGGTAATTTCATATTGCTCGGGAGTTCCGTCAATAAATTCGTATGCACCCGTCTTACCAATTTGTACGAGTTTACGATCTTTGGATGGCACATAAAAAACTGGACGCAATTCGCGATAGCGCCCGCTCTCCTCGTTATACGAGGCAATTCGATGGCGCATAAATTCGCGAAAAACAAAGATGGGCGCAGAGATAAAGAAGGTCATTGAGGTATGTTCGAAAGGCGATCCGTGACGCTCGCGAGCTAAATAATTGATGAGACCAACATCTTTCTTCTCGTCAGCATCCTCACCCACTGAAATTTTCGAATTCTCTCCGGCAGTTGAAACACGTGCAGCCCAAACTACGTCGCTATCACTTGCGCTGGACTTGATCAGTTCTACAGTCACATCTTCTTTGAAAATAATCTCATGCTCGCTCATGAGTGAAACCTACCTATTCGCCACCCAGAGCCTTCGGATTAGGGCAGAATACCGGCGTGTCAGTTAAGCGCGACTCCCTCAGCCTCTCTTTTGCCGTTGGCGTTTATGGGGCGGCCTTTGGCGCTGCAAGTGTTGCCGCTCACTTTTCAGTCTTGCAAACTTGCGCGATCTCATTGCTTACTTTTTCAGGCGCATCACAATTTGCAGCCGTTGGTGTTGTTGGCGCAGGAGGCGGTGCCTTTAGTGCAATTGCAACAGGAGCACTCCTCGGTACACGAAATGGTCTCTACGCCGTACGTATGGCGCCACTCCTGAAAGTGCGAGGTGCAAAACGGATCGTTGCGGCCCAAATAACCATAGATGAATCTACGGGCGTTGCTCTTGCTCAAAACAATGAAAAAGATTCGCGAACTGGATTCTGGTGGACTGGTTTTGGAGTATTTATTTTCTGGAATATTTTTACGTTGATCGGCGCAGTGAGCGCAGGCTTACTCAAGGATCCGGCAGCATATGGACTTGATGCGCTCGTGCCTGCAGCATTCGTTGGTTTGGTTTGGCCAAGACTTAATGGCAAAAGAAGTTATTACCTGGTAGCGCTTGCTTTTGTTTTTGCCTTATCTCTCGTTCCATTTGTTCCTGCAGGTATTCCAATTATTTCTACAGCTCTGCTTGCAATTTTGATGGGGTGGCGCGCATGAGTATTTACTGGATTACCGCGTTGGGAACGAGCGCGGCCTGTTTTCTATTCAAATATCTTGGGCACTCTGTTCCAGAATCTTGGCTCGCACACCCACGCGTACAGCGAATCAACGTGTTAATTCCCGTGGCTCTTCTAAGCGCGCTCGTTGCAGTCCAAGCATTTACAGATAAAACGAAGCTAGTCGTTGACCACAGAATGGCAGGAGTTAGTTTTGCCGTTGCAGCGTTTGTAGCAAAGCTGCCGTTTCCCGTAGCCGTTTTTGGCGCTGCAGTTGTTTCGGCCTTGGTTTATCGACTCTCTTAGAGGATAGAGAGACTTTCAAGTTTTACCTTTAAATCTCCATCTGAAGGCTCAGTCATATGGGTTCCATCTGCAAAGAGAATTACTGGGATTGAACGCTGGCCGCCATTTATTTCAATCACTTTTTCAGATGCAGCTTCGTCAGCTTCTACATCAACGTAGGTGTATTCAACGTTATTTGCGTCAAGAAATCTTTTCGAGCGACGGCAATCGCCGCACCATTCTGCTCCGTACATTGTAATTTGAGACATCATTTGCTCCTTAATTTATATCCATAAAATGCTCGAGGCCGAATGTTAACCCAGGATGGGTTACCACTTTTCTCACACCAAGAAGTACTCCTGGCATAAAGCCGGTTCTATCAATGGAATCATGACGAATGGTCAACGTCTCCCCTAGGTCCCCGAGAATAACTTCTTGATGCGCAACTAATCCACGAAGGCGAACTGAGTGAACGTGGACATCTCCGATAAGAGCCCCGCGCGCTCCCTGCAATCCTGAGGATGTTGCATCAGGCATTGCTTCCTTTTTCACAGATGATCGCGCCTCATTAATCAACTCAGCTGTTCGTGCAGCCGTGCCAGATGGAGCATCTGCTTTATTTGGGTGATGCAACTCAACAATTTCAACCGATTCAAAATATTTAGAAGCTTTGGCCGCAAACTGCATCATTAAAACAGCGCCTAGCCCAAAATTAGGAGCAATGAGCGCGCCTGTCGATGGCTTGGCTGCAAGCCAACTTTTAATTTGACTGAGTTTCGTTTCGTCAAATCCCGTCGTTCCAACTACAACGTTCATTCCGTTTCCAATTGCAAATTCCAAATTGCCCATGACTGAATCAGGATGGGTAAAGTCAACGATAACTTGGGCGCCTGATGAAATCAGTTGATCCAGAGAATCTCCTAGATCAAGTGATGCAACAAGTTCCAAATCATTGGTCGAGGCGAGCGCCTTGCATGCTTCCGAGCCCATCCGGCCCTTGGCTCCGAGGACTGCAACTTTAATCTTGCTCATGCGATTACCTTCTCAAATTTAGAAGCGTTTTTGAATGGTCCAACAATGGCAAGCGTAGAAGATTGAGGCAGGACCGCGCTAGCAATTTCTCGAATGTCGTCAGGAGTTACCCCAGCAATACGCTTGAGAATCTCATCAAAACTCATAACTTCGCCATAAACCAACTCGCTCTTGCCGATTCGGCTCATACGCGAACCGCTATCTTCTTGGCTCAGCACTAGAGCTCCAGAAACTGCGCCTTTTGCTCGGGTTATCTCTTCATCAGTTAACCCGGTCCGCGCAACTTCATGCGAGATCTCTTGAATTATTTTTACAACTTCTTCAGTTTTGCTAGGTGCGCAACCTGCATAGAATGAAAGTGACCCGGCGCCGGCGAATTGCTGAACATATGAATATGTCGAATAAGCCAAGCCACGTTTTTCACGGATTTCTTGGAATAGACGCGAAGACATTCCGCCTCCGAGAGCTGAAGACAATATGCTCAGAGCGAAGCGGCGGTCATCCGTGCGGGAAACGCCATCAACTCCCATTAATAAATGTGATTGCTCCGTCTTGCGGTACATCAATCCAACGCTGCCTTTACCAGCCGCTTTTATCGGCGCGGATTGACGAAGATTTGGAGTTGAATCCGCTATTTCTAGGAAACCATCGCGAGACATCGCGCGCTCTACAAGATCAACGACTTGCTTGTGTTTTACATTTCCCGCGACAGCAATAACTAGGTCACGAGGAAGATACTTCTTTTTATAATAATTAAATACTGCGCTGCGAGACATTCCCTTGATGGACTCTACTGTTCCAAGAATTGGTCGGCCCAGAAGATTGTCCCCGTAATACGTCTCCATAAAAAGGTCATGGATGAGGTCGGAGGGATCGTCATCGCGCATTGCGATTTCTTCGAGAACTACATTGCGTTCGGAATCAACATCTTCGGCTGTAATTATTGAAGAGGTGATGAGGTCAGCAATCACGTCGACGGCAAGTTTGAGATCTGTGTCAATTACACGTGCATAGAAGCAGGTGTATTCCTTACTCGTGAATGCATTCATTTCTCCGCCAACTGCTTCAATCGAAGATGAAATCTCCATAGCAGTGCGAGTTTTTGTGCCTTTGAAAAGTAGATGCTCTAGAAAATGTGAAGCTCCCGCAACAGATGGTGTCTCGTCGCGGGAGCCAACATTGACCCAAATGCCCACCGCAGCGGAGCGAACCGTGTTTACTTCTTCAGTAACGATTCGCAGCCCGCTAGGCAGAACACTTTTTTTCAATTATTCAGATTTACCCTCGGTTGGAACAGTTCCATCTGCAAGAACTGGAACCAAAGAGAATTTACCCTTCGGATCAATCTCGGCAATTTCAACCTCAACCTTGTCGCCAACCTTCATTACTTCTTCAAGGTTTTCAATGCGCTTTCCACCATGCATCTTGCGAATTTGCGAGACGTGGAGCAAGCCATCTTTACCTGGAACAAGTGAAACGAAAGCTCCAAATGTTGCAAGCTTGACGATTGTTCCGTTGAAGCGCTCGCCTACCTTTGGAACAACTGGGTTTGCAATAGCTTCAACCATTGCTTTAGCGGCTTCCGCTTGAGATCCCTCAAGAGCGCCGATGTAGATGGTTCCATCATCTTCGATGGTGATATCTGCGCCAGTTTCGTCTTGAATCTGGTTGATCATCTTGCCCTTAGGTCCGATGATTGCGCCAATCATGTCCACTGGAACCTTGATTGAAATGATGCGAGGAGCGAGCAAGCTCATCTCATCTGGAGCATCAATAGCTTGGTTCATGACAGAAAGAATGTGGAGACGAGCTTCGTTTGCCTGATGAAGAGCACCAGTAAGAACAGAAGCAGGAATTCCATCAAGCTTTGTATCAAGTTGTAGAGCCGTTACGAAATCTTTAGTTCCCGCAACTTTGAAGTCCATGTCGCCGAATGCGTCTTCTGCACCGAGAATATCGGTGAGAGCTACGTATTCAACCTTGCCATCGACTGTGTCTGAGATAAGACCCATAGCAATACCTGCAACAGAAGCCTTCAGTGGAACACCAGCGTTGAGCAATGACATTGTCGATGCGCAAACAGATCCCATAGAA
>Ga0304729_1000778_pt1 | contig 22193 bp, 23 predicted proteins | sample C_131016_MF_Meta_FD_190475 | JGI IMG/M metagenome (GOLD analysis project Ga0304729, IMG submission 190475) | Freshwater microbial communities from Lake Croche, Canada to study carbon cycling - C_131016_MF_MetaG (v2) (version 2) | ecosystem: Environmental > Aquatic > Freshwater > Lake | place... | reverse complement strand
AGCATTCCAACAACAAGTTACGCAGCCACAGTATCAGGTAACGCACAAGCAAACATCACTTCAGTTGGTACATTGACTTCATTGGCAGTAACAGCCAACGTTACAGGTGGTAATATTTTAACTGCTGGTATAATATCAGCAACTGGTAACGTTACTGGCAATGTGTTTATTGGTAACGGAAGTCAATTGACTGGTTTACCAGCAGGATATTCTAATTCTAACTTGGCCACATTGGGGTCAAATGTTATATCGACCAGTGGCAACGTGACCAGTGGCAATTTCTTGACAGGTGGATTGATCAGTGCCACAGGTGCTATTACAGGCGCGGCTATTACAGGCTCAAGTTTGACTGTGTCAACTGGTAACATCAGTGGTGGTAACATTGTCAACAACAATGCCAACGGTGTTGGTAATATTGGCAGTGCAACTGTGTATTTTAACACGGTGTTTGGCAAAGCAACCACAGCACAATACGCCGACTTGGCTGAACTTTATGCCGCAGATGCTGAATACTCACCGGGTACTGTTTTAGACTTTGGTGGCACTTACGAAGTTACATTAAGTTCTGTTGATAGCAGTGCTAAAGTGGCTGGCGTAGTTTCTACCAACCCTGCTCACTTGATGAACAGTGTGCTTAACAGCAAACACAAAGTGGCAGTGGCTCTTCAAGGTCGTGTGCCAACATCAGTTGTAGGCACTGTACGCAAGGGCGACATGATGGTCAGTGCCGGTAACGGTCATGCACAGGCCAGTGCCACACCCGCCATGGGCACAGTGATCGGTAAAGCACTGGAAAACTTTGACGGTGTATCGGGTATGATTGAGATTGTGGTTGGCAGACTATAAAGTCTGTTCCACCTGCTGAATCTTTTGTTGCACAGCATCTAAATTAACAGTGTTCCAAAGTCCAGGATGCAAAGGTCTTGGCCAACGCCCTGATTCAATCCAGGCATATCCTGTGTGTTCGTGATTTAGATCTGGCACAAACTCATAGTCTACTCGGCACCAAAAAGTATGATATTCAAACACACCATCTGGTGATGTGAATTTCTCTATGGGTATGAGTCGTTCATAGTCGGGCACACTACCCAGTTCTTCCGTACACTCGCGTTCTACTGCTACTAGTAAGTTTTCACCAGCCTCTACCTTGCCTCCGGCCAAGCCCCAGGTATCGGGATACTTGGTATCATTTCTCAAGAGATAGAGATATCGTTGTGTTCTTGCACAATAGAACCAAACTCCCACGGCTTTTACAATATCAGATTCCACGAGCCTCCAGCATACAGGCCATCAATGCTCTTGACCCAGGCCGCACCGTTCCACTTGTACTGTATGCCAGTGGTAAGATTGGTCACATACTGTGTTTCGGTCATGCGTTCACTGTCAAATGCCACTTCCCATCTCACACCATTGAACTCAATGATGTCATTGGCATTGGCCAGCAAAGGTTGGCCACCGGTGCCCAGCCAGTCAATAGGATTTTGAGAATTTTCAGTACTGCCTGTGGGTTCAGTGATCAAATAACGTCGTCCCAGTACAGGAGCAGGCAACCCTGCGCCAGGCCCACTCAGCAAGGGATTGACCACAGAGTCCACGTGTACCAGACTGTCTTGTGGTTGAGTGTCAGGATCAATGTTGTAGATTATCAATCGATCGTCAGCAGGATTCACAGTTATGGTGCCCACAATGCTGGCATCAGGATTCCAGGGATCATCCAAGGTGATATAACTGATTCCTGGACGCAATACACCGTATGCTCCAATCACTGCGGGCCACGTGATTTGAGGATTCTCTACCACAGGGAAAGTGAATGGATTCAGGCTTGACCGATCGGGCAGTAACACTTCGGCTGGTTGTAGAATCTGCAGTTGCCCATCCAGCAAGGCCACTTGATAGTTCCAGGGAGTGACCTTGAGTCGAGTGCCCAGCAATAGGTCGTTGTCCAGGATGGCATTGGCTGCATCGCCATTGGCATCAAATATTGAAGCAATCACACGCTCGACCACGCCCAGTTTCTTGACCTTGGCAGGTGAACTGATCCAGATAGGAATACCAAATGTCAAGGTCATGATGTCTATGGGATTTTCAGTGTTCACCGGAATAGTACGCGAACTCCAGTTGACCTTTTCTAAATCTACCACACTCAAACTGGTCCAGTCAATGTAGTTTTCACTACTTTGAATTTCCAGGCTGGGATTGAACAAGGTGCTGATCTGCTCGAACAACTGCATTTTTTGGTTGGTATTTGAGGTCCAAATGTCCAGATTGATGGTCATGCGATACGGCACAGGCATCAGCCGCTCAATGGTAAATGCATTGCCTTGCGTGGTTTCGTAGTCTTGAGTATTAGTATTGTAAGTGCGTTGGCGAACCTGCATCTTGTTCACATGATATGGATCCTGCATTCTTGGCCGATCATAGTCCATGCCTGTGATGTAAAAAGTCATGAGTGGCGTGGACGGTAAACTATTGGCCGAGTTCTGTTGAATAATGGTCTGTGCCTGACGGCTGGCATCACCATAGCGCACAGGCACTCGTATGAGATCCGATGTGCCTTGCTCGTTGCGCCCATACTCCACCTGGAACAGGCTGATCATGCGTGTGAACTGTAGCAGATATCTGCGTATTTGTTCGTCGAAAAAAAACATTTGACTCATGGGTTAACTTGATGGTTGGTAGGGTTGTGTTGGCGGATACGGATTGGCAGTCTTGTTGCCACCTGCATCTCCATTGGCAGCATCTGGAACAAGAGCCTGACTCAAACTTTGACGACTTGGAATGTTGCCCAGGTCTGAGGTTGGCGTAGTGTATGTATTGTTAACAAAACTTGACCGTAAAGTATTGTTGGCGGCTCCGGGTGTGAGTGTGGTACGAACATCGCTTTCGATCTTGACCCATGATCGGCCATTGTAGCGAAATAATCTGTTGGGAAAGTAGTCCAGGCGTAGTGCATATTGACCAGCAATGGGATTTACCGGGTAGTTCACGCCTGCTGTGACAGGCAAGCCATTGGGCGCCTTGCCATCGCCAGTGAGATAACCTGCTGTATAGCCATCGGCTCTGGGAGTATTGCCATCGTTGGCCACTGTTCTTGATGCATCACTTATGACGTAGTCTGCGGTGTATGTGGCTGACTCAGGGTTAGCCGGAGTGCCATCAGGATTGGTAGCCACAATATAAAACTTCACAACGTCAAAGCCTGACTTGGGTATTTCTGCTTCGGCCTGTACCAAGATAGCATCATTGATTTCCAAGTCTTTGGGCCTGGTACTCATCCGGTCTGCCAGGGAAGCAGGGTTGGATTTTTCTTGCCAATAGGCAGTGTCAGTGATGGCAGTACCCGGCGGTACATTTCCTTTGCTGACATAATACGAGTCTCCGTTGAGCACAGTGACACCTCCAGGATAAAAATTTCCGTTGTCCCAGATGTTGATGGGTTCAAAGGGTTCTTTGGTGATTTGATTGTATTCTTGGGCATTGACCATGGGCGTGCATTTTACTCGCCACAAATGCGGCAACCAGGTTTGACTGAAACCTTCCGACGCAAATGCCGCATCTTGAATCACATAGAACTTGGGCAAGGCTCGAGGTATGGTTTCATTCAGTGGGTTGTAGTCACGCAGATTGGGTAGTTCTAGTACATCGCCGCTCATGAGTTTGCGACCAATTGTGTCGATCATGCGGTTGTAGTGGAACGTGATAAACAGGGTGTCGTTGTTGAGGAACAGGCCAAACTGGGTGAGATCAAAGTCAATGTCTTGTGTTTGATACACACCACGCATGACATACACGTCAGGATCATAGGCCCGATCACGATTTTCCAGCAACAGCAAGTCTTCAATGAATAGCGGATTGGATGTGCTGTACTTGGGCAAGGTGGCATCATTGTTGCCGGTATTGTCGTTGGTAAGTGGCCCTAGGTACTTGTGTAGATATGCATCCACGCCCCCCACCTGATACATTTCTGCAATGGTGCGATCAAAATATTGATAGTCGGCCGACCTGTTGGGCCTGTACATGGAAAGTCTTGGCATAGTAGTATTTATTGCAAGTGACCACGCTTATGTAGTCAAAGTCTTTCTAGTCTTACTATCAATTCTGGGTTTGTTGAATCTACCAATTCTGGGTTGGTTGACAACCAAGCACAGTCTATTCTTTCACGTCCATAAAACTCAGTGAATCCATATTTTTGTAAAATTTTGGTGTAGATCCCATGAACACAATCATTGTATGGGTAGGCAAATGTTGTGGGAACAAAACCCAGTGTTTTTTGGAACCACTCGCAGGTTTTTGCAGTATCCTCATCTATAATCTCAATTATTTTTTCAAAAGGTAGACCAGCAAGACGTTGATGTGCAAAACTATGGGCTCCAATGGTCACATCGTCAAATGAATCAAGATACTTTATTTGGTCTACTGTTAGAAACCCAGATTGGCCTACCCATTTACAAGTTATAAAATAAATTTTTTGTGTTGCTAGTGTGGAAAACTTTGAAAATGTTGTGTGGTGATCATCGTGACCATCATCAAATGTCAGTAAAAACTTCTCCAATGGATATTGGAATAAATCATCAGACACACGATGTATCATTAGAGTTGGTTTGATCATGGCATATTTATGAACAAGTTTTTACGAAATAAATGCTATTTTAGTATTACTCTTGTTCACTTGACCAAAAAAGCCTGATCTGTTATAATTACAGCATGTTTTGGAGAACACATGAAAGCCACTGCCGCACTCAAGCCACTTAACCCACGTAGCCCTGACACCAAATATGTTGGACTGGAACCTGCCTGGCGCAACCAGCCCACAGAGGGTCGTATCAGTGCATTGAGCACAGCGTTTGGTTGGTACAACTACTTTTATGGCAAAAAAGAAGCCAAGGACTTTGTGGTGGCTTACTTGGACTTGCATGACAAAGTCAAACAAGCACGACAAATTCGCACCTTGCCAGACAGTCAGATGCGTCTCACAACAGGTTGGCTATGTCGTATGAGCATGATGGGCCTGCAGTTGAGCGACCATGAGCAAATACAACTGGACAATCTAATTGCAGAACTTGTGGCCATCAAACAAGAAATGCTGGCCGAAGCCGAGGTGTCTGATGATGAGCCCGCCAGACCCAATATTCAGGATCGACTGAGAGAAAAAGTATCCGAGTGCAGTGCCGAACTGGAAGCCATGTTTGATGAGTTTATGATAGCAGGCGCCAAGATGTCAGCAGACTTCAAACCCATCATGGTCATACGTGGCATGAATGTGGCTCCGCAAATGATCAGTGTGATCAGTCATCACTGGAAAAGTCGCTTGGAAGAGTTTGAACAGGCTATCGAGGGCCGGGACTCTCAGTTGGTGGAAGCCTACAGTTTCTTGACCAAAATCCAATTGCGTAACTGCGTAAAATTCTGCGAAGCAGTGATCAACGACTGCGGTGCTTATGTGCAGATCAAGAAAGTAGAACGCAAGCCACGCAAGGTCAAGTCAGTGCCACCAGAGAAACGTGCCGCAAAATTCAAAATTCAGGTAGAGTTTGCCGACCTTAAACTCAAGAGTCTACCGGCCGCAAGCCTAGTGGACCGGGCCGAAGCCTGGTTGTACGACACTAAAAAACGCAAGTTGATTCACCTTGTGGCTGACAGCCACACACAGGCATTCACTGTGAAAAACAACTCAATCATTGGGTTCAGCACAGTGGAAACACAACAAAAGACCCTGCGCAAGCCAGCGGATGTTGTTCGAGCAGTACAAGCCGCAGGCAAGCCAGCCGCACGTAAACTGTACAAGGATATCAAGGCCACAGAAACTGCCTGGAACGGGCGTGGTACAGAGAACTTGATCATTCTTAAGACTTGGTAACGGGCTAAATATTGGGGACGGAGTTCCCCAATGTCTGAAACTGAAAATTCTCTAACCACACTCAAATCTCAATTGTACGATTATGTGCGCCTTACTCTAGGCGACCAAATTGTGGATCTTGAACTGGATCCTGCGCACTACGAAGCCGCTTATCAGCGCACTGTTGGCACTTACCGTCAACGAGCCAACAATGCCTATGAAGAAAGTTACAGTTTCATGCAGTTGGTCAACCAACAGAACATCTACACACTACCGCAAGAAGTGCAGAGTGTGCGTCAGATCTTTAGACGCACCTTTGGTATTGCCACAGGACCGTTTGGATCAAACTTTGATCCGTTCAGTCAAGCACAAATGAATGTGTACTTGATCAACTTCAACCAAGCAGGTGGTTTGGCCACTTATGACTTCTACTCACAGTATGTTGAACTGGCCGCACGTATGTTTGGTGGCTACCTAAACTACACCTACAACACAGTGACCAAGAAACTGCAACTGATCCGCAGTCCCCCCGGTGGTGGCGAAGTGGTGTTGCTGTGGACCTACAATCTCAAACCTGAAATCCAATTGCTGAGTGATTACCAAATCCAACAGTGGATCCGTGACTACATGGTTGCGGCCTGCAAGATGATCATTGGTGAAGCACGTGAGAAATTTGCCACAATCGCTGGTCCACAGAGCGGCACTAGCCTAAACGGCACAGCCATGAAGGCCGAAGCACAGACCCAAATGGATGCCAAGATCCAAGAACTGGTCATGTATGTGGATGGATCACAGCCACTTACCTTTGTAATTGGCTAATTGATTTTTTGTTTACATTTGTCGCCGTGATATTTTTTGTAATTCATGAGATCAAAAAATGTCTCACAATGTGAACATTGATATTTTGGCCTACCTCTGGACCATCCCTCCATTAAAAACTTTTCAAGATCATTGGAGGTAACGCGAATCGATTTTTGCGTATTATGCACCCAATGCCGATCCTTAGTGGTACCTTTTTTAGAATTAGTTGATGCAGAATAGGTTTTCCCAAGATTGGCTTTTCTAAGTTTATCTTTAGATATAGTACTCCAAATTCTTTCTTGATTAGATTTAATACAAGCCAATTTTCTTTTTTCCGACGGAGCAAGATTAAACGTGCCGTCTCCACCGTCGGTTAAATTTCGAAGTATTCCTGTTCCTAAATCTTTGCGACCATACCATCTTATCAATTGTCGCTCAATTGCAAGAGCGCCGATGTTGGTAAGATTGGATTCTACAATTACAATTCTATTAGCACCAGTAGGAATTTTGACATTGTGCTGTTTGGCCCAGGCTCTACTTCCTGTGCCTTTTCCAATATAGTACGGGGTTAAATCTGATTTACGCAGATATGCGTAAACATAAAATCTAAGTGGATAAGTATTCATGCTGATAGTTCCTATAAACTGTTAGAGCCGGTGGATATGTCCAGTATCGCGATCGGCACCTTTATTTACCATAACAGTTGATATTTTTTAGATGTTAACGTATAATGTTGACATGAGTTCACTAATGATCGACATCGAAACCATTGGGGTAGCACCTGCTGCCACTATCTTGACTATAGCCGCCCAATCATTTGATCCATTGGGTTCTGGGTATTATAACCAATATTACTACGCTAGGGTTTCATTAGAAAGTCAAGAAAATCGAACCATTGATGACAGTACTTTAAATTGGTGGGCGACCCAACCAGCACATGCTAGGGAAGAAGCATTTGCTGAGGATGATCGTGTTCCGTTAGATCAGGCTCTAGATGACTTGGGCAAACTAATCTGGACTAGTAAATTTTTGTACTGCCAAGGACCCACGTTTGATTGTACAATTCTTGAACATGCCTACAAGAGTTATGGGAAGCCTATTCCGTGGCAGTATTATTCTGTGCGAGACAGCCGTACTGTGTTTAGCCTATGGCCTGAACTGCCTATTCCGCCTACCAGCCACCATGCGCTGGAAGACTGTCGCAGGCAAATTGGTATGTTGCAAAACACACTTCAACATCTCAACGTAAAGGAACTCAAATGATCATTGGGGTATGCGGTTTTATTTCGTCCGGCAAAGACACCATTGCTGATTATCTCACTAACTTTCATGGATTCCGCAGAGAATCATTTGCCGCAACACTAAAAGATGCTGTGGCACAGGTGTTTGGTTGGGATCGAACCATGCTAGAAGGGCGCACTAAACAAGCACGTGAATGGCGCGAACAAGTGGACCCGTGGTGGGCAGAACGCTTGCACATGCCCACGCTGACCCCACGCTGGATCCTACAGTACTGGGGCACCGAAGTGTGCAGAGCCGGCTTTCACGATGATATCTGGATTGCCAGTCTAGAAAACAAACTGCGCCACAGCCAGGATGATGTTGTGATTTCAGACTGCCGTTTTCCTAACGAAATCAAGGCAATTAAAAATGCAGGCGGGAGAGTTATTAGAGTTGTTCGTGGTCCTGAACCCGTCTGGTATGATGCCGCAGTCAGCGTTAACCGTGGTGCCAATGGCAATTCCACCTGGTCTCTGAGTCATAAAAAACTGGAACGTCTTGGCGTCCATGCCAGTGAAACTGCCTGGGTGGGCACTGAATTTGACGCTGTGCTAGACAACAATGCCACAGTGGACGATCTATTCACACAGATCAATGATCTGCTTGCAGGTCTCCGGGCTGCCAAGGCACAGCCAGACGCTTGACCTCCTCCACACAGTTCAAACAAACTGTGCGCAGATTAGTTAGTTCTGTGTTGTCCATACGCCCATCCATGTAGTAAACCAGCAGTTGACTGGCCAACCTTGATCTAAACCCACAACGATCACAAGCAGTTTTTTTCTTGTAACCGGCCGATTGCCAACGTGCCACAGGTGCTTTTTCCTGCCGCCCACGGCGTATGCAGTTGTCGCAGGCTCGGCGATAGTATACTGTATCTCCGCGACGATAGTTCACAGCCACTGGGCGTTGATTACAGGCTTGACATATGGGTCTCATTGGATATTTATTGCAACGAACCTTTGGAAAGGGCATCGCAACTGGAGCAGTTTTGGTCTATTGCGATAAATATCTTTAAGTTTTATAAGGAGCCAAAATGGCACTAGTTTCCCCAGGTGTACAAGTCACCATCGTCGACGAAAGCAATTATCTTCCAGCCGCAACCAATTCGGTACCTTACTTTTTGATTGCCACAGCGCAGGACAAAGTTTCTGGATCTGGAGTAGGTGTAGCCGCTGGCACACTCAAGGCCAACGCTAACCGGGCTTATTTGATCTCCAGTCAAAGAGATTTGACTGCCACATTTGGCAACCCATTCTTTTATAAGACCACAATTGGTACACCAATCAATGGTTATGAACTCAATGAGTACGGTTTACTGGCTGCTTATTCTGCCCTGGGTGTGAGCAATCGAGCATACGTTCAACGCTGTGATATTGACCTGACACAACTCACAGCCAGTCTAGTTCGACCCACAGGTGCGCCCAACAATGGTGCTTACTGGCTGGACACTGCCGACACCTTGTGGGGTATTTTTGAATGGAATATCACCACAGCCACATTCTCAAATGTGGTACCCAGTGTGATCACCGACACAGTGTATCTCAGTTCAGGTGTTCCTGTGGCCAGTTATGGCAACATTGGCGACTATGCCGTGGTCACAACCAACACTGCCAATCCTGTGTACTACAAAAACGGTGCAGCCACCACGTCTCAAACCACTGCTAGTGCTTTGAGCAGTCTTTACAATACCTGGGTTCTTGTGGGCAGTAATGCTTGGAAATTGAGTTATCCCACTGTGACTGGCAACAATGCCGTGAGTGCAGATTTGACTGCTGGCAACATCATCATTATCAACGGCACCACAGTTACAGTTCCTGCAAGTCCCAACAATACCTTGGCTGGACTCAGTGCCGCTGTCAACACAGCAGCCATCACAGGTGTATACAGTGCTGTGATAGACAACAAGTTCTGTTTGTTTGCCAACGCTGATGCCAATGTCAGTGGCAACAATCAAAACAATGGCGTGATCTTGATCGGCAGTGGCAGCACCTCCGGCCTGTTGACCACACTGGGCATCACAGCCAACGAAAACTATTTTGCGCCTTCTTTGTTGGCCAGCAACAGTTATCAAAATCCCAACTGGCTAGACGGTGGTCCTTCACCTCGTCCAACAGGTTCAGTCTGGAACAAAACCAACAGCGTGAATCTTGGTACCGCCATGGTGGTCAAGAAATATTCCACTGCTCTGGCAGCATTTGTTCAACAAAGTGCCACAGTATACGACAATGACGCAGATGCCAATGCATATCTGGACGCCACAGGCGGCGGCAAGAATATTGCTGTGGGCACAACCTATACTCAATACAATGTGGCACCCGAAGCCAATGGTGCCACTGGCAACTATCCTTTTAATGGTACCTACACTCTGCAGGTGTTTGAGAGAAATACCACAGGCGCCACAGTGATCACTGGCACTTCAAGCACTGCTACATTTATCACAGGCAACTCCTTCTATATCTTGACCTCCACGGCCAACAGTTCTACTTTGACCACGCCTGTGTTGGTCACGCTGGCAGGAACCACACCCACTGACTTTGTGACTGCAGTGAGTCGTGCCGCTGTGCCCAATGTCAGTGCCAGCATTGACAACAATGGTTATATTGTGTTCACACAGGCCATTGGTGGCGTTATCCTGTTGCGCAACGTGTCGGGTACTCCGGTCACAGCCGCAGGCTTTACCACACAAGTAAGCGGTGGTCCCACTGGATGCCGCACAGTGTATTATGGCTCAAGCACCACTGCTGCCAATGACACATATCTGCAATTGAGCAACTGGATTCCATTGACCTACACTGCCAGTGCAGTGGCACCCGGACAAGATCCTGCCACAGGTCGTTACTGGTATTACTCTGCTACCAACCAGGTGGACATCATGATTCAAACTGGCACAGGTTGGGCAGGTTATCTCAACGGCGGCACAGATATTCGAGGTTATGTTTTGGGCAGTACCAATGCGTCAGGGCCTATCATCAGTGCCACAGCACCTACCACACAAAGCAATGGCTCAGCCTTGGCCTATGGCGACTTGTGGATCGACACCTCAAATCTAGAACTGTACCCAGTGATCAATCGTTGGTCAGTGATCAGTGGAGTGGATCAGTGGATCACCTTGGACAACACAGATCAAACCACACAAAATGGTGTGTTGTTTGAGGATGCACGTTGGAGTTCAACAGGTGCTGTAAATCCCATTACAGATCCTGTGCCCAGCATCACAAGTTTGTTGACCAGTAACTATCTCGACATTGATGCACCTGACTATACCCTGTATCCAACAGGCATGTTGTTGTTCAACACACGTCGTTCGGGATTCAATGTGAAAAGTTTCCAGGCCAACTATTTTAATGCCACATCATTTGCATACCCTGCCTATAGCAGTGCAACTGCTTATGCTGTGGGTGATCAAGTGTTGTACAACACCACCCTGTATGTGGCCATCCAAGCAGGTACTAACCATGTGCCTACCAACACCAGTTACTGGAGTGAATTGCAGGTCAACAGTTGGGTCACAGCCAGTGGCAACCGCAACTCAGGCGCCCCCAACATGGGACGTTTTGCGCAACGTGAATTAATTGTGGCAGCACTCAAGTCAGGAATTGACACCAGTGTGACCATAAGAGAAGAACAAAATCAATTCAACTTGACAGCATGTACAGCATACCCAGAACTGATTCCCAACATGTTGGCACTCAGCAACGAGCGCAACAACACAGTGTTTGTGGTAGGCGACACACCCATGAGATTGCCGGCAACCAGTACTGATATTGTGAGTTGGGCAACCGACAATGCCGGCGCTGGTTATCCAACAGGTGACGGACTGACCTCCAGTTCACCATACGTAGGTGTGTTTTGGCCCAGTTGCCAGACCACAGATCTGTCAGGATCTCAAGTGGTCACAGCGCCAAGCCACATGATGGTGCGCACCATGATTCGCAATGACGAAGTGGCCTATCCATGGTTGGCACCAGCAGGCACACGTCGTGGCGTGGTTGACAACGCTGATCGCATTGGCTACATCAATGGTCAGACAGGTGAGTTTGTCACTCTGGGTGTGAATCAAGGTCTGCGTGATGTGTTATACACCAACCGTGTGAACCCAATCACATTTGTGCCCGGAGTTGGCATCACCAACTTTGGCAACAAAACAACACAGATAGCAACCACCAGCCTGGACCGCATCAACGTGGCACGTCTGGTAGTGTTTATTCGTGCCAGACTGGAAGAGATTGGCAAGCAGTTCTTGTTTGAGCCCAATGATCAAATCACACGTGACGAAGTTAAAAATGCTGTGAACAGTCTCATGATAAACCTGGTGGCCAAACGTGGTATCTATGACTACTTGGTCTTGTGTGATGATACCAACAACACACCAGCCAGAATTGATGCCAACGAACTGTGGGTGGACATTGCCATTGAACCAACCAAAGCAGTGGAATTTATCTACATACCAATTCGCCTCAAGAACACAGGCGCAATTGCAGCCGGGCAGGTGGCCTCTGCACAAGCAATCTAACGACGCCGTTAGACACGAAAATAGGGTGGCAACACCCTATTTTTTTGGCCTCAAACGATATAAATAACACTATAGGAGATACTAATATGGCCGTTTCATCATTATCAAGAATGACAGTGCCCTTGGCAAGCGATCAAAGCGCAAGCAATCAAGGCCTACTCATGCCCAAACTCAAATATCGCTTTAGAGTGGTATTTGAAAACTTTGGTGTGAGCACACCCAGAACAGAATTGACCAAACAGGTCATGGACTTCAAGCGTCCCACAGTGAACTTTGACCCTATTGTGATTCCAATCTACAACAGTGAACTCAAATTGTCAGGCAAGCCACACTGGGCAGATGTCACATGTACCCTGCGTGATGATGCATCCGGCGCTACCACACGCCTGGTTGGCGAACAACTGCAGAAACAAATGGACTTCTTGGAAATGGCATCGGCTGCGTCGGGTATTGACTATAAGTTTACCACCCGCTTTGAAGTACTAGATGGTGGCAACGGCGCTGCCACGCCCAACATTCTTGAAACATGGGAACTGTATGGCTGTTATCTAAGCAGTGTTGACTATGGTGATGCCAACTATGGTACCAACGATCCAATGACCATTGCCATGACCATTGTGTATGACAATGCCAATCAAACTCCTAATGGCACTGGTATTGGCACAGCAATTGCAAGAACAGTCAACGACGTGGTGACCGGTGCTGGTACAGCCCAGTCCTTGCAATAAGGAAGATCTGATATGACCTGGGGTCAGGATTTCCTGACAGGTTTCTTTGGTGCGCAGGGTCTCAAAGACTATGCACATGCCAGCAAGACCTTTAGAACCAATGGATACGAACTTGCTCCTAGAAACAAGTTCCTGTTCCATGTGTACTTCAATCTCAACACAGCAGAGATCCCCAGTCTAGGTAGAATCTATACCACAAGTGAAAAATCTGTAATAGGTTTGCTGGTTAAATCTGTACAGTTGCCGGCATATAGTATTGACACAGAAACACTGAATCAATACAATCGCAAAAGAATAATTCAAAAGAAAATCAATTACCAACCAGTTCAGTTGACCATGCACGATGATGGTGGTGATGTCAGCAGACTGTTATGGTACAACTACTACAGTTACTACTACAAAGATCCTAATCAACAGTATGGATCTGCTTCCAACATGAACGGCAGTATAGGTCAGGTAGACAATGAACCCGGCTTCTCCTACAACACCAGAGACATCTATGCTCCCAACCGACCAGTCAATGACTGGGGCTACATTGGTGAATCCTATGATCAAGGCAATGCAGGCGGCACAGGCATAGGATCTGGAGGAGATCAATACACAGGTAAACCACCATTCTTTAGAGACATCACTATATATGGTATGGATCAACACAAATGGGTGAGTTATGTGCTGATCAATCCCTTGATCAAAGATTGGAAACATGATCAGTACAACTACAGTGAAGGTGGCGGGATCATGGAGAATAACATGACTATTGAATACGAAACTGTCAAATACTATAGAGGTGCCATTGGCGGATCCAGACCTGACACCAACATCAAAGGATTTGCTGATCCTGCGCATTATGACAATGTGAGATCCAGCCTGGCCAGACCTGGCAGCACCAGATCGGTACTGGGCCAAGGTGGATTGTTGGATGCAGGCATTGGCATTGTGGAAGACCTACAAAGCGGCGGCGTGACAGGCATCATTGGTGCTGTGCAAAAAGCCGGCACAGCCTACAACACATTTAAGGGTCAAAATATCCGGAGCATAGTAAACGAAGAAGCCAATGCGGCTCTAAAAAGTGTGATACGTAACACTGTACCAGGTGCAGTGAGACAAGCACAAGGTGGATCGGGTGGCTTTGTGTTCCCTAGATCACCAGGAGCATGATCATGGGCGGCTCAGTCAATAATCCCAATCCCGACAGTGACCTAACCGTTAGAATCTTTGACGGCTTTTACAGTTATGAACAGTTTGTGAGTGTGGAAGAGTATGATGTGGTCTATAGTTATCTCAAGAGTGTGTTCACAACAGATGCTGCCGCAGGCAACTTTACTGTGGCTTTGTTTAGGATTGCCGATCAAACTGGCACCCCTGTGCTGACAGTACTACAAAGTCTTGAAGGCCAAGACTCACTTACACTCACACAAACCCTGTGCTACTATCTCAACAACATGCGAAGCGGTAGCACCTTGCTGGGCTTTGGTGCCGCAGTCACCCCCAACTACTATACTGCGAGGAATGTGCTGGCATGAGTCGTTTTGCCAATGGCAGTTATACCTTGATGAATCCTGCCAAGTATGTGGGCAAAGGCGCACCCAGATACAGATCCGGCTGGGAGCATGCGTTCTTTAAATTCTGTGACTCAAATGATGCGGTGCTACAGTGGGCCAGCGAAAGCATAGCCATACCTTACCGTAATCCCATCACAGGCAAGCAGAGCCAATATATACCTGATATCCTGATGACCTATCGCACTCGAGGCAATCAAGTGCGAGCAGAACTGATAGAAATCAAACCCCGAAAGCAGAGCGTGATTGAAGGCAAAATGTCGCCGCGAGATCGTGCTGTGGTTGCTGTCAATCATGCCAAATGGCATTCTGCGACATTGTGGGCCAGGAAAAACGGACTGATCTTCCGCGTCATAAATGAAGATCAAATGTTCAAGAACGGTAGCAAATAGCCTGCACCACAGAGTTCGCGGTAAATATGGCATGACCCGCAAATTAGAAGAACTCTTTGATTTACCCCCAAACAACAGCACTGAGCCCGAAGATCCACCCACGGTAGAAGAAACACGTACCTACATTGCCGAAATTGACGACGCCATTGACAAAATTGATGTGGCCCTACCCGGTGTGCGCGATCTCAGTGCCAGTGACGCCGAAATGGACGAACTAGCGGCCAAGGCAACCAAGAGTTTTGATGACTTGATGGATTTAGGCATGAATGTCGATTCCAGATTTGCCGCAGAAATCTTTGGCGTAGCCGGCACAATGTTGGGCCATGCACTCACAGCCAAAACAGCCAAACTTAACAAAAAACTCAAGGTGATCGATCTACAGTTGAAAAAAGCCCGACTGGATCAACAAAATCCCACCGACGATGCACCCACTCATGCCGGGCAAGGCCATGTGCTGGATCGCAACGAAATACTAGATCGCTTGATCGGCGATAGACGTTCAATCGTGAAAAAAGAATAAATATCATATAGGATCTCCACATGAAAACATTTCATCAATATCTCGCAGAATCTTCTCGCACATACGACTACAGGATCAAGGTCCTGGGTGAAGTGCCTCCAGAGTTCTTGAAACAACTCGAAGAAAAAATGGCTCAGTTTGACATTGTCAGTATGAGTCGCCCAAAAACCACACCTGTGCAAAAACTACAAAAAGACTTTCCGGGCGCAGAAAATCAAAGTGTCACTTTCATGGACGTGAGTTTTAGATACCCTGCCATTGAACCACAGATCAAGCAGTTGGCACAGTTGTTGGGTCTCAATCCCAACTTTATCACTCTGCAGACACAGGCCTATGATGACAGCATTGCCAAAGAGATTGCGGACATCACAGCACAGAATCAGGACCTAATTGCCGACACAGATTATCCTGCACCTGATGCAGAACAACGGGCCCTGAGTCAAGACTACTCGGCCAATCCCTATCAACATGCAGTATTGCGGAACGAATATCGTTCAGACTTTACTGTGGCCGGGGGCAAGACACCTCCTGCAAAAACCACAAATGATATTCCCACACAGAACAAGAGCCCGTTCGACAATATCAAGCGTCAACCCAAGCCAGCAACTGGTGCATTACCTCAAGGATAATAACATGACATTTTTTTACGATCTCAACAAGCGCATGGCTGAACTGAGCCAAAAACAAACTCTAGCAGAAGGCACAGTTGCCGAACGTGCTACTGGTGACTATTCAGCCAAGAAAGCAGCCGCCGGTAAGGATATTGGCAAGCCAGGCAAGAACTTCTCTAAAATTGCTGCCGATGCAGGCCAGCGTTATGGTAGCAAAGCAGCCGGTAAGCGTGTGGCAGGTGCGGTGCTGAACAAACTGCGCCATCCTTCGGAAGGCATGGATGAAGCAGTGCGCGGTCTTACAGTAGGCAACGCGGGCATACGTCCGCCAGTGAATCAGGCCGAACGTGACATTATAGCAAAACAGTTTAAACAAACTCGCGCCACCAACAGAGCGGATACAACAACAACTGGTTATGGTAATCGTGTTGCACCTCAGGGTGGTAGAGCATCCGCTGACAACACCGGTTCACTTGCTGTAAGAACCGAACCAACATATCACGGTCAAGAAACACCAGTTGTTTATAAAGATACTTACTATCAAGATGCAAAACATACCAATGATCGCACAGGCAAATTAATGATGAAACCCAGTCAAGGCAAAGGCGTTGCTGGTCAACCCGGTGTGACTGAAGCCGACCTTGATGAAGTCAGTCGTGGTGAGTATATTAAGCAACAAGATACTGCCGCAGAAAAGTCTGGCAAACAAAAATTCAATGCTTTTGGTCAGACATTTGATACAGATGAAATTGATGAAGGTGGCCTGCCAATGACCACAGTCAACGGAAAACGAGTTCCAAAATTTGCGGCTGATGGTCAGGGTGCCAATGACCTTGCCAAGAAAAAATCATTCAATGACAAGATTGCCGGCGCCAAACAAGAAGTTGAAGAAATGCTAGGCGACGTAGCAGCCGAAGCCATGCGTAGTGCATTAGGTGGCAAGAAACAAATGGCCGACGAAGGCTTTGACGACATGGAACGTGATGTCAAGCGTCGACTGAGCACTCCCAAGGTTGGTGATGTTCGCCGCGGCGCACGTCACGATATTGAAACCACTGCCACTGGCGTCCGTGCCACACGTCGTCATGATGATGAAGAAGATGCACAACCCACAGGCGAAAAGCGTCGAGCCGGACGTCCAAAAGGCGCCGACAAAGGTCCAGAGCGTGTGACAGGCAAGGCCTACAAGCACAAAGGCGGCCGAATCAAAGAAGAAGGCATCATGCCAGGCGCCACCCAGGATGACACAGGTGAATATGGCAACGAAGGCGATGCAGCCAAGGATGATATCCATACCATTGTGCGTCATGCACGAGCCTTGGAAAAGATTTTGAGCAACAAAGAAGACCTGCCAGAATGGGTACAGGCCAAACTGACCAAGATTGAAGGCATGATGACCGCAGTGGATGACTACATGCAGACACAACACGAGCGCGGTGATGAAATGAGCCACAATATTGACATGGAAGAAGAATCCACAAACACCCGTGATAACCGTGCTGAACGTGCTGGCCGTAAGGTAGCCAAAGACATCGAGTATGATGAGAAAAAGAAAGATGGCATCCACGGTGCAAAGCGTGGCTCCGAAGATACCAAAGCCGAAAAGGCCGGCAAGCGAGTGACCAAAGACATTGAGTATGATGAGAAAAAGAAAGAAAAGAAAGTAGCGGAAACTACAACTAGTGGATCAGTTGCCACTGGTGGTGATGCCGTCAAGTCCACCAAAGGTGGCGTACAAATTGGCAAGGGCATTTACGACAGTTTGAATCGCAAACTGGAAAACATGATTGCTGAATCAATGAGCATCAACGTGAGTATGACCAACGATGACAACGGTTCACACAAGAACATCACTGTGACAGCAGCCGATGAGGATGCCGAGGCTCTGGCCCAGTTGTTGGCACGTGCAGGACTGGGTGGCGGTATGTCACATGGTCATGATCACAGTCATGAAGAGCCTTGCCCTGCCTGCGGCTCAACCGACTGCGGTTGCGATGACGTTTGCCCCGATTGTGGACAATCTCCATGTGCATGCGATACCATGATGGACGAAGCATATGGTGATACCGATGCCTCACAAAACAAACCTAATTGGCCTACCAACACTGAATACAGTGATGATGCCATGCAATATTCTGGTGGCTTAAACAAGCCCAAGGCCAGTGGTATGGCCACTATTCCTGTCACTGATGTGCAGATTGACGGCATGGACAAGTTTGGCGAAATTAACAGACTGCGTGAAATGGCCGGTATCAAGCAACAAGAACTCAAGCCATGGGAACGCACCATGAAGGAAGACACAATTGAAGAAGATGAGTTAGATGAAGGCTGGAAAGAAAAAATGGCTGCTGCCGCATTGGCAGGATCGATGGCATTAGGAGCAGGTGGTGCTCATGCTGGAACATCTGGAAATCAAGACGCCGGCAGTAATACTCCTCAACAAGCCGCTGGACAAACAGTGGGTAGTATGGCCCAGGCTCAAAGAATAAATTACCAGTTAAGATCAATGATTAACACAGTAAAAGATTTGAAACAGCAAAATAGATTAGATCCAGGGTTTGAGAAAGACTATAATCAAATGCAAACGGTATCTAATACCGGATCTCCTGACTCTAAAGTAGCAGGAGACTTTGCTAACGCCAAAATGTTAAAACAGTTGTTCCAAAAATACAACATGACACTGCCGTATGTCCAAGAAGATGTGGCAGAAGGTGTTGTTGACACTGTCAAAGGCGTGGTAAAAAAAGGCCTTGAGAAACTGGGCCATGGCTCGGACGAAGACATGCGCAAAGACTTGCAAAAGAAAATGGGCGTGCCTGCCACAGGTCAAAAGCCCGAGCCCAAAGACGATAAAAAAATGCAAGAAAGCCTCATGAAAGAGTTTGCTAACTTCAAGATCTAACATGAAAACACTACGTGATTATCTAGCCGAAGCAGAACTGCATCAACATCGCCCACTCACAGGCGATGGGTTTGCCTTTGAACTGGCAGATGGTACCTTGCTTGAAACCTATGTGATGGATCAGGACGATCGTGGTGACATCTTGTTGGACTCTACTGACAACATCTACGCCTTGCTGGACGAGTGGGGCCTATTGGGTGCCAGTGATGCTGTGATGGAATCGTTGATACTCAGAGAGTTTGCCCCCGACAACGGCGGTGACAGTGGCAACTATTTGAAAGCCTTGGCCAGTGCCTGGTATAATCACGACATTGGAATGTTGCAGGACATTGTGAAACAAGGCGGCTCACCCATGAGCCGGATCATTGACGCACAAGTGGCAGTGGAAAAGATTTTGAATCGCGGCATTGTGTGTGGCGATGGTAAAGTTCGCAAGTATCACATTGACTACAACTCAGATTTTGACGGTGTAGAAATCTACAGCGATGACTACTACAACCATGGTGATCATGATGACTCCATAGACAGTCGCACCGGTCAACCATTTGGCCCCTATGAGCACGTGGAGTTTGCAGGCGATGAACTAGACGAAAGCATCGACGAAGCCAAGTATCACGGTCGTGAAGTGTCCTTGGGCAAGAAAATGTCCGGAGATGTAAAAAAATACAAGGTGTATGTTCGCAATCCCAAAACTGGCAACATCAAAAAAGTCAACTTTGGTGACCCCAACATGCGTATTCACAAGAGCAACCCTGCACGTCGTAGAAGTTTTAGAGCAAGACATCACTGTGACAATCCCGGCCCAAGAACCAGTGCCAATTATTGGTCATGCCGTAACTGGTAAAAAATTATGACCACACCCCAATATCAAACCTATGCACAAACAATGTCACGCTTGGCCGAACGCCATCCGTCGGCACCAACACCTGCAGAGGTACGCAATCAACCTGTGATGATACCTGGCGTATTAAGTCAGACCATAAATCTGTTTAGCCCAGTGGCTGTAACAGATACTAACAAGGAATCAAAATAATGGCTATTCAAGTAATCAAGGACACACCAGGTAACATTTTGTGGACCACAGACAAGGCTGAAATCAATGCTGAAAGTGTGAATGTTACTTACCAAGTCAGTTTAACACAAACAACCTGGATTGACACCAGCGGAATCACGGCAAATACCAGCATGCCCACAGGTAATCTATACGCCAATGCAATATCTGTGCCCAACGGAACCACACATCAACTATATGTTGGTGCAGGCAATTATTTGATTATAACCGGCAACAATTTCACAGCAGTAGCACTAGGCTCACGAACATCTGCCACCGTTGGTGTGTACGGATCAACTTCAACATAATCATGCGAGCCCGAGAATTTGTTGCTGAAGATCGTAAAGGCGATATTCCTGGCGACCATCACAACGCCATGCCATCTGCTTGGCGCATGCGTGACAACGGTGGCTATGATAGAACCAATCACTTGAATCGTGTGATGATGGCCGCAGCCATGCATGATGGCAAGACCAACAAGCCCATACCTCGTGACCAGATGGATCCTGCATCCTGGGTAGAAAAATACAACACTGCTCATCCCTACACCCAGGAAGAAGACAACATGCTTCAGGGTGCGTTAAAAACCATCGGAGCCGAATCAGAGCACATTGTGAGTGGTCAAAAAAGTTCTGAAAATTCTGATGTGCATAAAATCAGTCCTGTTCGAGGATTTGCCGGATATCCCAGATGAGAGCCCGAGAATTCATAACAGAACAACTAGGGCAGTTGCCGGACTCACAAGGGGAACCGCTTCAACATACCTATTTTCTTCCAGGCATAAAAAACAACGATGCCTATCACACCTACAGACTCAGCGTGGCCATTGCTCGAGCCAGGGCCGATGCAGGCGGATATGGCAATGGCATGCCTGAATTTGCCAGTGTGAGTGCATTTGGACAAAATGCCATTGTGGCTGGATTCAATGACAGTGTAGAAACTATTCTAGACCAAGCATTGAAATTGACAGATACTCCGGGCGGCAAACGTCTAGTTGGAACCATAAACAGTCAAGAACCCAATTTTGTCAATGATCAAAGCGTAGTACGACCATTTAAAGGATATCCCAGATGAGAGCCCGAGAGTTTGTCACTGAATCACAACCAGGACGTACAGGCACAATCACTCGTGATGTGGGCCTGGCCCTGCCTGGTGCTTTTAAAATTCCTCGACTACAAAACAATGACCCTTACCGACAGTATAGATTTGGTGTGGCCATTGCTGGTGCCAAAGGTGCCGCACAACGTGCCCGAGACGGTGTACCGCCATTTGATGGACCAGAAAGTGTGTTTGGTGAAGACATGATTATCGTGAGTTATGATCCACACGTTAAAACCTACATTGACGATGCGCTACACAGCATGAACATGCCCTCTAGTGATGCTGTGCGTATTGGCACACAAGGCAGTGAAGAAGCACCTGATGTGGCCACAGTGAGTCCTGTGCGTGGATTCAAAGGATATCCACGTTGAGATAACGGCTAAATATTAGCCTATTTAGAAAGTATCTCTATGAAACGAATTCTTGCCCTTGTGGTCTTGGCTGTGAGTCTATCAGCGCAAGCCTGGACACAACGTGTTCCAAATCCTCCTGCACAATGTCAGGTGCACCAGCCTTACGGCTTTGCACAAACTGCACGTCAACTGCAACCCATCTGTCGCCAAGCATACCTGGTGGCCTATGATGCGGCGGCTAGGTTGCCCAACTATGTGGCCTACACACTGACACCGCCCAATGCACTGGGTTGTGTTGCTAGAACCAATGCATTTGCCGCTGATCAAAGCGTCTCGGGTGGAGCCACGCCAGATGATTATGCTGCCACAGGCTACGACAAAGGGCACATGGCCCCAGATGGTGACTTGAGTTGGGATCCACAAGTTGAGTTTGAGTCATTCTTGATGACCAACATAAGCCCGCAGGCAGGTTCACTCAATCGTGGCATCTGGAAATTGTTGGAAACATCAGTTCGTGGCTGGGCAGTACAACGCAATCAGTCGTA
>Ga0304729_1000777_pt1 | contig 22193 bp, 26 predicted proteins | sample C_131016_MF_Meta_FD_190475 | JGI IMG/M metagenome (GOLD analysis project Ga0304729, IMG submission 190475) | Freshwater microbial communities from Lake Croche, Canada to study carbon cycling - C_131016_MF_MetaG (v2) (version 2) | ecosystem: Environmental > Aquatic > Freshwater > Lake | place... | reverse complement strand
CCGACCAATGGCGCGCTTTGGAAAGCAGCGGTCGACGCCACCGCTGGAATGAGCATCACCTATAACAGCGCACCGATCAACGTCTACTTCTTCTCATCAAGTGGCGGCATGACCCAACGCAGTGAAGATGTATGGGGGACTGCCTATCCATACCTCACGAATGTGGCAGATCCTTACTCACTCGACCTGGTCTTAAATCCAACATATTCACATTGGCAGCGCGTCATTAATCAGAAGGATATGAGTGCCGCCTTTGGCTTGCCAGATGTGGCATCCATCGCAATTGATGCCAGGACCCCATCAAATAGCGTCATCAGCCTTACGGCAACATCATCAACTGGAGTAAAGGCGACTCTGCTCGTTGGAGTTTTTAAGACGAAGCTAAAGATTCCAGCCTCGTGGTTCCAGATTAATTAGATTAATTAGCGTGGAGAATTGAGTTAAGACCATCCCATTGCCCGGTCTTAGGTAGCGCCTCAAGTGCGCCGCTCTGGGAGTTGCGACGGAAGATCAAGTTATTAGCGCCAGATAGTTCACGCGCTTTTACGATCGAACCATCAGGCAAGGCAACCTTCGATCCAGCGGTGATGTAGACACCAGATTCGACGATGCAATCATTGCCCAGCGAAATTCCAACGCCAGCATTAGCGCCAAGGAGTGAACGCTCACCAATGGAGATCACTTCTTTGCCACCGCCACTAAGAGTTCCCATAATCGATGCACCGCCGCCAATATCGCTGCCATCTCCGACAACAACACCCGCACTGATGCGACCTTCAACCATCGACTTACCAAGAGTTCCGGCATTGAAGTTCACAAAACCTTCGTGCATCACAGTCGTGCCAGATGAGAGATAAGCACCAAGTCTTACGCGATCGGCATCAGCGATACGAACACCATCTGGAATAACGTAATCAACCATTCGTGGAAATTTATCTACGCCAAAGACGGTGAGATTCCCGTACGTTGCACGGAGCTTTGCCGCAGTAGCCGGGAAATCTACGAGTGAACATGGTCCTGCAGATGTCCATGCAACGTTAGTGAGTAGACCGAAGAGACCATCAAGGTTTTGACCGTGTGGCTTTACCAAACGATGTGAGAGTAAGTGAAGGCGCAAGTAGGCATCTTCTGCGCTCTTTGGTGCTTCAGAGAGGGTGATCTCAAGATCAACAATCTTCTTCGTGACACCACGAACCGGATCGGCAGATAAGTAAGCGCTGCGATCTGGCGCGGTCGCAGAACTTGCTGCACCGAGTCCTACGACGAGATACCAGGTGTCGAGCAGATCGCCATTTGAAGCAACTGTGGCGACGCCAAAACCATATGCGGAATCATCTGTGCTAACCCCTGTACTCATATCCGAAACCTATCAAATTGACTCAACTCTCGTTCGGCAGACTAGAGTTCTGAGCATGAAGGTCTCTGTCTACTGTTCATCAGCACCTGGCCTAGACCCAGCGCTGATCGACTTCGCCTACGAACTTGGCAAAGGGATCGCACTCGCCGGTCATGATCTGGTCTGGGGCGGCGCGAAAGTTTCGATGATGGGCGCAGTCGCACGTGGTGCTCGTGATCATGGGGCTAAGACAATCGGCGTCATTCCTCGCAACTTAGTTGATCGCGAGATCCAAGATCCGGAAGCAACCGAACTCCATCTCGTTGACACGATGCGCGAGCGCAAAGCGATGATCGAAGAGTTATCTGATGGTTTTATTGCACTCCCTGGTGGCATCGGCACACTCGAAGAGTTCTTCGAGATCTGGGTTGGTCGCTACCTCTCATTCCACAGCAAGCCGATCGCCGTCCTTGATCCCATTGGCGCTTTCGGGCCACTTAAGGGTGCGCTTGACCATTTAGCCAGTCACAATTTAATGAAGAGCGGTCAGACAGAGTTAATCTCATGGACAACTCAGGTAGATGAGGCGCTGAACGCCCTCAGCCGTCAATAAGCACGGGTAATCTGACCTAGTGTCCCAATCACCTGCAGAGCGGACCCTCGCACAGCTCTTAGCCGAGCTGCCGGAAGAGGAGAGCTTTATCCTGACTCTGCACTATATCAAGGGGCGAAGCAGCACCGAGATTGCCGCTGCCCTTGGGGTGCCAGATCGCGCCGTTGAATCGGTCATTGCGAGAGGTAAAAGTCGAATTCTCGAGGCGATTACAAAAAATTAATATTTCAGCCCGCCTGCTACGCGGGATTTGCGCTTTTTCCGATTTCCTCTCTAACCCGTAAGTAAGGGATACTTCTCCAATGGCAGCGATGAAACCCCGTACTGGCGATGGTCCTATGGAAGTTACTAAGGAAGCTCGCAGCATGGTCATGCGTATCCCACTTGAAGGTGGCGGACGACTCGTCGTCGAACTCAATATCGAGGAAGCAACTAACCTCGGCAGCGTCCTTCAGGCCGCAGTAGCCCTCGTAAAGAAGTAATTTTCTATAAGGTCGGGGTGTGAAGACCGCTACCCCTCCTGAGATTCGCCTCTACTCCTCTCCATCTGAGATCTCCTTTGCTGGCTGCGATGCCATCGCTGTAGGAGCTGCGAGTTCGGATAACGGCCCTACTCTCTCTTCTAACCTAGTCACAGATCGTGCGGTCGCCGACTTTGCTCTCGATTTCACGGAGATATTTTCTCAATGGCCAGAGTTCGCGGCAAAAGCTGGCGAATTGATTGAACTTCCTGTTAATCAAGGATCTGTAAAGCGCATTTATATTGTCGGAATCGGAACCGGTGAGGCCGCTGATTTTCGTAAGGCTGGCGTTGCACTTGGTCGCAAAGTAAAAGGTAAGTCGGTCACTGTCTTCAATGGAATTCTTTCAACGCCGGATCATGCGGTTGTTCATCTCAATGCGCTCGCTCTCTCGCAGTATCTCTGGAATCGCAAAACATCGACGACTCCAAAGAGTTGCACCTTTATTCATTATGGAAAATTTGCTGCCGAAGTTGAATACTCACATGCTCTTGTTGAAGCAGTCTGGCTCGCTCGCGATTTGATTCACGAGACATCAGCCGAGAAAGATCCAGCATGGATGGCTGCCGAAACGAAGAAAGCCGTGAAGAAGATCAACTCTTCGGCGCTCTCCGTCAAAGTCCTATCTGGTGCTGCGCTTAATAAGTTCGGTGGCCTTAAAGCCGTCGGTGGTTCGCAACCAAATCCGGGTCCACGAATGATTGAAGTGACATACGCGCCACGCGGATCAGCAAAGTGGCCACATGTTGTTCTGGTTGGGAAGGGAATCACCTTCGATACCGGCGGCTATTCAATAAAGCGCGGTTGGGAAGATATGGCACCGATGAAGACAGATATGTCTGGTGCGGCAATCGTCATGGCCACAACGCTCGCCATGGCTGAAGTTGCGCCAAAGGTCAGAGTTACAGCGCTCATGATGTGCGCAGCTAACTTCATCTCTGCCACCGCACAACGCCCATCTGATGTCATCACTCAATACGGTGGCACCACGGTAGAAGTACTCGATACCGATGCTGAAGGTCGCCTCGTCTTGGCCGATGGCCTTGCTTATGCAGACCTTGAATTAAAGCCAGATTACTTAGTGGATGTCGCGACTCTTACAGGAGCTGCACGTATCGGCCTTGGTCGCCAATATGCCGCAATGTACTCACGTGATGCTCGCCTCGCTGCTGATCTCCATGAAGCTGGAAAACGTATCGGCGACAATGTCTGGCATATGCCACTTGTTGATGATTACTCCGAAGCGCTCCATAGCGACATCGCAGATTATGCCCACATCGATCGAAAGAAATTTGGCGCAGGCTCTATCACCGCTGCACTCTTCTTAGAGAAGTTTGTTGGAGATCGTCGTTGGGTACACCTCGATATTGCAGGTACCGGACGTTCTGATGCTGATGCTGGTGAAAATCCAAAGGGTGGAACTGCATCAGGTGTTCGCGTATTGATCGATTGGATCAAATCACTGTGACAACAATTGGCAACCGCGGAGATATGACTGCTTACTCTGAGAGTTATGTCCGTGAAGATATCTTCATGCAACAAGCACGTGCCTATGGCGTTGAGTGCGGTGCACACGATCCATCTCCAGCAGTTGGTGGCCTTCTTCAATTTGCTGCAAGCCAAGCACAAGCAAAATCGGTCGTTGAAATTGGAACCGGATCGGGCGTCAGTGCACTCTGGTTATTCCAAGGTATGCCACGCGATGGCGTTCTGACATCGATCGATACCGAGCGAGAGTTATCAACTGCAGCACGCCAGAGTTTTGAAGATGCTGGAATTGCGGCACAAAGATTCCGTCTTATTACCGGCGTTATCAACGATGTCGTTGGAAAACTGGCAGATGCGAATTATGACCTCGTTGTTGTCCGGGTCAGCGCTGATTTGATGGATCTCATCCATGAGGCCTACCGACTCTTGCGCCCAGGCGGCACCTTGGTAATCGACCACGCCCTCAGTGGCGGCAAGGTCGCAGATCCAACCCAACGTGACTTTGAGAGCATCTCCCGTCGCGATGGCATCCGAGCCATTAAAGAAGATTCTCGCTGGCACTCAACCCTGCTGCCCCTTGGCGCCGGGGTTCTGCTCGCTACCAAAGCTTGATTTAAAGCGCCTTTAAGATTCGCCTTATAAGATCTCGACCATGAGTGACCAAGAGAGCCCAGTAAATTCAGCAGCCCCAGCCCAGCCAGTGATTCCTCCTGCTAGTCAGCCATGGTGGTTATCTGCAGCTCCTGTTGAACCTCCTGCTCCTCAATCTCGCATTCCTTCGATCGGTATCCGCCTCGCACTTGTCATGGCCTTAGTCGCTGGCGGAGCTGGCGCAGCCGTTGATCGCCTATTTACTTCACATAACACCAATCTCGTTTCGACCCACTCTTCGATCTCGCGTGCCCCAGATTCGATCGCTGGCATCGCAGCCCGTGTCTCACCATCTGTTGTCTCAATCGAGGCCCAGACTCCACAAGGTGGCGACACTGGATCTGGTTTCTTCATTGAGAGTAATGGCACGATCCTGACAAATAATCACGTGATCGAAGGCGCTGCGACTAGCGGTGGATCGATCACTGTCAATCTTGCAAATGGCAAAAGTTATCCTGCGACAGTTATGGGCCGCGATGGCTCATATGACCTTGCAGTATTAAAGATTGATGTCACTGATGCACCAGCACTGCAGCTCGGCAACTCTGACACGATTCAAGTCGGAGATCCGGTTATAGCAATCGGTTCACCACTTGGACTTGCCGGAACTGTGACCTCAGGAATTATTTCTGCGAAGGATCGTCCAGTGACATCTGGTGGCGGTACTGGTCAGAACTCATTTATTAATGCCCTCCAAACCGATGCAGCGATTAATCCAGGTAACTCAGGTGGACCACTCGTTGATGCGAATGGCGCTGCAATCGGTGTGAACTCTGCGATCGCATCACTTGGATCAAACTTTGCAAGCCAATCAGGATCGATCGGACTTGGCTTTGCGATTCCTATTAACCAAGCGAAGAAGACCGCTGAACAGATCATCAAGACTGGTAAGGCGACCTATCCGATTATGGGAATCTCAGTCGACACCAGCTTCTCTGGAACCGGCGCTCGCATCACAACTCGTAGTTCAGCAATCCTTGCAGGTGGTCCTGCTGCAAAGGCTGGTCTACGTGCTGGAGATATCATCACTGAATTCGATGGCAAGGCGATCTCCAATGCTGATGAACTCGTCGTAGCGATCAGGTCCCACAACGTTGGTGATCGCGTGACGGTGAAGTACCAGCGCGGAAATCTCACCTTGTCGGCTTCAGTCACCTTGGTCGCTGGTAAATAGTCCCAATACGGCTGGGCGGGTAGGCTCTTCCTATGTTCAATATCGGTGCAGGGGAGTGGCTCCTTCTGGCTGTTCTAGGCGTCATCCTGGTCGGCCCAGATCGCTTGCCACGCGTGGCATCAGATGGAGCCAAGCTACTTCGCCGATTTAAAGAACTCACATCGGCGGCCACCCATGAGCTGCGCGAGAATCTTGGACCTGGTTTCGAAGATCTCAATGTGACCGACCTTCATCCGAAGCGCTTCATTATGAAGACCATCAATGAGGGTGTCGAGAGCGCAGTGCCAATGAATGAACTTCGCGAGATTCGCGATATCGCCAAAGAGGCGAAGATTGATCCGGATCTACTATGAGTCAAGCGCAGATTGACCTTATCCAGCAGGCGCTCAGCACCGTTATTGATCCCGAGCTCCATCGATCTATTACCGAACTCGGCATGGTCGAATCAGTGTCGCTCAATGGTTCAACCGCATCACTACATATTCTTCTCACAATCTCTGGCTGCCCAATGAAGGATCGCCTCGATCGCGATATTCGCTCTGCAGTATTGAGTGTTTCTGGCGTTGAAAAGATCGATCTTCAATTCGGCGCGATGAATGAAGAGCAACGCAATAATGTGAAGAAGTTGATGCGCGGTGGCCGTGATAAGGCGATTCAATTCGCTGATCCATCATCACTTACTCGCGTTATCGGTATTGCATCTGGAAAAGGTGGTGTTGGAAAATCTTCGATCACTGCGAACCTAGCAGTCGCTGCAGCTCGCAAGGGTTACAAGGTTGGAATCCTCGACGCCGACGTCTACGGCCACTCAATTCCACGTCTCTTAGGTGTACTTGGTCAACGACCAACTGCCATCGATCAATTCTTTATTCCTGTTGAAAATTACGGCGTGAAGATTGTTTCAATGGAGATGTTCAAGCCAGAACGTTCCGACCCCATTGCTTACCGTGGACCATTACTCCACCGCGTTCTCGAACAATTGTTGAGTGATGCACACTGGGGCGACCTCGATCTCCTTCTCTTAGATCTCCCACCAGGTACTGGCGATATTGCGATCTCCCTTGGTCAGCTTCTCCCTGCATCAGAGATTCTCGTTGTCACCACCCCACAGGTTGCAGCCGCTGAGGTTGCAGAACGTGCCGGTCGCATCGCACATCAGTTGAAGCAACATATTTTGGGCGTCGTGGAAAATATGAGTGATATCAACTGTCCTAAGTGCGGCGAATCAATCTCCATCTTCGGCAGCGGCGGCGGTCAAGAGACCGCGACCCGCTTATCTAATCTCGTAGGCAGTGATGTCGCCCTTCTCGCCCAGGTCCCATTCGATGGAGCCCTGCGTGAAGGCGGAGATAACGGGGAGCCGATCACCTTGGCAAAGCCCGATGCCCCAGCCAGCCAGGCGATCGATGAACTCTTGGCTAAGTTAATGCAGCGTCCGCGCTCGTTAGTGGGAGTCCCGCTCACCCTGCACACGTAAGATTCGGGTATGAAAACGCCACCAGTGAGCACGATTAATACTGTGGCGAAGAAGATTGTCGGTCGCTCAGACTCAGCTCTTACTAAGAAGTCGATTCGGGAATCTCTCGTTTCAGTCTCCGGCCTGATCGGTCGTCCAGTTCGTGACGAGAGTGGCCGAGATATCGGACGCCTAGTCGATATCGTCGTTCGAAACGATGATGCTACGTATCCTCCGGTTTCAGGTTTGATCGTCAAAGTGGGTCAGCGTAAGTCCTATATCAATGGCGCGAAGATCTCATCCCTAACTCACTCGGAAATTCGCATCTCCTCACTCAAGATCAACTTAGAAGATTTCCAGCGCCGTGACGGTGAATCACTTCTTGATGCCGATGTGCTTGATCATCAGATCGTTGATGTTGACGGCCTTCGTGTAGTTCGCTCATCTGACCTTTACCTGGCAACGCTCGATAAAGAGGTTCGACTCGTTGGTGTAGATATCTCCTTCCGATCTTTTGTTCGCAGACTCTTCCCTGGATCACTGAGTCGCCTTCCAACCCCTGATCATGTCGTCGACTGGGCAACGATTGCATCGCTAACCAGCGGCACCGGCGTTGTTCGTACTGCAGGACATCGTTCAAAACTTTCACAACTTCGCCCAGCAGATCTTGCCGACTTACTTGAAGATCTTGCGGGCCGCGAACAAGGCGCCTTTGTTGATCTCTTAGATCCAAACTTGGCTGCGGATGCATTGGAGGAGATGGAAGAAGAAGATCTCCAAGGTCTGCTTCGTGGTCTTCCGGCCGAACGCGCCGCCGAACTTCTCGCGCTCATGGAACCAGATGAATCTGCAGAAGTAATGCGTGATCTCGAGATCGAACACCGCGACGCAATTCTGGCCAATATGGATAAGCCAACTGCGAAGGTGCTTCGTGAGCTGATCTCCTTCGATGAGAAGGTTGCGGGCGGAATGATGACCACCCACATGCTCGTCATCAAGCAGACCGATACCGTTGAGAGTGCGATCAAGCTATTAATTGAGCATAAAGAGCGCGATGTGGTCGATGGCGTATTAGTCGTTGATTCCAAGGGTCGCCTCGTCGACCATATTCAGACGATTGAACTAGTAGCGGCTAAGTCGAGCGCGCTCATCGAATCTCTGATTTCCGCACCATTCCCAACTGCGGTGAAGATCGATACTGCGCTTGATGAAGTAATTGAAGAGTTCTCCAATAACCGTGGATCTTCGATCGTTGTCGTTGATGAAAAGGGTAAGCCAATTGGTCGAATCCTCGCCGATGACTTGGTCGATGCGTTGACATCAGATGAAGGCCGCGCATGAGCACCACAAAGAGCGCTCGCGAAAAGCGCCAGATCTCACCACGCAAAATTCGCCTCGCCGCTTTCTTAGGTGTTATGGGCCCAGGAGTTCTCGCCGGACTCTCTGATGATGATCCAGCGGGTATCACTACCTATTCACAACTCGGTGCGCATTACGGCTATCGCTTGATGTGGACGCTTACTATTTCCACGATCGCTCTGATCATCTTCCAAGATCTCGGTGCACGTATTGGTGTCGTTACTCGTCAAGGTCTGCTCGGGTTGGTACGCCAAAAGTATGGCGCGCGCTCTGGCATCTTGAGTGCGAGTGCATTGGTGGTCGCAAATATCGGAACGATGACAGCAGAATTCGCTGGTATCGCAGCTGCTGGTCAACTCTTCGGACTCTCTCGATACATCAGCGTGCCAATCGCAGCAGTAGTTGTATCTGCTCTTGTTTTGCGTGGATCTTTTGCTCGCGTTGAGAAGGTCTTCTTCGCGCTCTGCACTGTCTTCTTTGCCTACATCATCGCTGGTTTTATGGCCCATCCACATTGGGGCGCAGCATTCAAGGGCCTCGTTGTTCCATCCATACCTTTCAATCACGATGCGATCTACTTAGCGACTGCGACTCTTGGTACAACGCTTGCACCATGGGGCCTCGCCTTCATCCAGTCTTACGCAGTTGATAAGCGCCTCTCTAAAGATGACTTGAAGCTCTTACGAGTGGATGTCTGGACTGGCTCACTCCTCACTGGTGTGATCGGCTTCTTCGTTATCGTCACCTGCGCCGCGACCTTAAATGCCCACGGCATCACCAACATCACTGATGCCTCACAGGCGGCCCAAGCGCTCAAACCCCTTGCTGGCACACTCGCAAAGGACCTCTTCGCTGTTGGCCTGATCGGCGCCGCCCTTCTGGCCGCCTCAATCCTGCCGCTCTCAACCGCCTATTCGATCAGCGATCTCACTGGCCGTCCTGCAGCCCTCGATGATTCTTACTCTGAAGCGCCACTCTTCTACTCAACCTTCGCTGCGATCACCGTGCTATCTGCTTCGCTCATCTTGATTCCTGGTGCACCGCTCATCACCATCTTGATCATCTCGCAGATCATCAATGCCGTGCTCTTGTTGCCGCTCTTGCTCTACATGTTCGGCATCTCCCGCGATAAGCGCTTAATGGGTGAATTCTCGGCATCGACTCGAATGAGTGCGATCTACCTCGTCATCATTAGCATCGTCGCACTTTGCGTCACCGCGATGCTCTGGTTTACATTCGCCGGATGAGTAATACCGAGGACCACACCGCTCTTCCCAAAGGTCGCGATATTCCAATTCTCTTACTTGGCATTCTTGGTATCGGCACATCTGGCCCATTGATCGCTAAGAGCGCGATGCCAATCCCAACCTTGATCTTCTGGCGCAATCTCTGTGGTTCACTCATCATGACACCGTTCGCCATTAAGAAAGGGGAGTGGAAGGTCAGAGAAAACCGTCGTGCGATTGGCATCGCTGCAGTATCGGGAATCTTCTTGGCGCTGCACTTCATCGGATTTTTCTTGGCGATGCGCTTTACCAGCGTCGCTGCTGGAACCGCGCTCACCGCCCTTCAACCAATCTTTAGTGCGATCTACGTTCGCTTCAAGGGCGGGCATATCGCACGCATCTCCTTAATTGGAATGTTGATCGCCTTTGCTTCTGTGTTCGTCATTACTGGAGTAGACCTCAAGCTCTCATTACGCGCCTTTGAAGGTGACCTCTTCGCGATCATCTGTGCAGCTCTCGCCGCGATCTATGTGATGATCGGTTCAAATGTACAGAAGGAGATCTCGACCTCTACTTACACCAGTGTCTGTTACGGCGTCTGTGCGATCACGGTCCTTCCGATGATCTTCCTGACGGGATCAACCGTGATCGCCTTCCCTAAGATTCAGTGGCTATGGATGATTTTGCTCGTTCTGGGCGCTCAGTTATTGGGCCATACGATGTTTAACCTCTCTCTTAAGCGCCTCTCACCAGTCGTCGTCTCACTCATCGTCTTCTTTGAAGTGCCAGTCGCGGCGATCTTCGCCTGGATCTGGCTCCATCAGAAGCCAAGCATCGGAATCATCCCTGGTGTTATCGGCATCTTGATCGGTTGTTCAATCTTTGTCTTAGGTCGTAATTCAAAGTGAAGATCGATCTCCATACCCATTCGAACTTCAGTGATGGCACTGATCGCCCGAGCGAGCTCATCAATATGGCGCTCTCACAAGGCATCACAACACTCGCACTCACAGACCACGACACCGTCGCTGGTTGGGTTGAGGCGATCGAGTGGTTACGACCTGGAATGGATCTAGTCCTTGGGTCAGAGATCTCATGCCAAACTGAAGATGGCATCAGCGTACATATGCTCGGACTTCTCTTTGATCGTGAGAACCAACCGCTGCAAGAGATGATGGCTGCAACCCGTGATAATCGCTTGGGTCGAATGGAACGCATCATCACCAAGATGAATGCTGCGGGTATCGAGATCACTATTGAAGAAGTTCATGCGCAGTTGAGTGAAGGCGCAACACTGGGCCGACCGCACTTAGCAGATGCCTTGGTCGCAAAGGGTTTGGCAAAGAGCCGCGATGAAGTCTTCGCTGACTGGCTTGCAAATAGTTCACCGTTTTATGTCGCTCATTACTCACCAACACCAGAGGTTGCGATCGCCACAATCAAGGCGGCAGGTGGTGTTGCAGTTATTGCCCACCCACTTGCATCCCTGCGCGGTCGAGTTGTGAGTCTTGAGAGCTTTGATTCCTATATTGCTGCCGGCCTTGATGGCATCGAAGTGAAGCATCGCGACCAGACACCCGAACAACAAGAGTTGCTCTTTAGCATCGCTGCTAGCGCTGATCTTGCGATGACAGGATCAAGTGATTATCACGGCAATGGCAAGATGAATGAGTTAGCTGAATTTACGACTGACCCTGATCAGTGGGAGAAGTTAGAGGCCCGTGCTGATGCTCGACGGGTAGTGCGTAAAGTTAGTAAAAACTAGTTAATAAAGGCGTAGGCGAGCGCTGCTGCGCCGATAATGAACCAAGCCGCTTGGACGCTCTTCTTCTGCAAGGTCGCCTTCAACGATGGAATAAATGTTGCGATTAAGAGAACGAATCCTGGTACGACAATCGCAAGACTATGAATCGCGATGTTGGATTGTGCTCGCTGATAATCCCAGTTGATGAGCCCGGTAGCGATCATTGCATAAGCCCACATGCGTAAGTTGTTCATAGGTAAAGCCTCTCACACCCAACCTTAGATCTTTCTTAAGCGGGCATAAAAAAAGGGGAGACGCAGAGCGCCTCCCCTTTTTAGTACTTACTTAGTGTGAGTCTGCCATTCCTTCAGCAGCTGACTTCATGCGAGCGATCTTGAAGATTGTAAGACCGAATACGCACTTAGCAAGCACGTCAGCGATTGTGTAACCGATCTGACGCTCAGTGAAGAGTGATGCAGCCTGGGCTGCAGTTGGACTCTTAACTAGAAGTGGGATGAGGTAAGAGATTGGGTATACGCCCCATGTTGCGATCAAGAGAAGACGGAGGCGTCCTACTGTTGCTGCAACACCTTCTGGCTGACGATCCAATGACTTTCCAAGCTCTACGAAGAGAACGTAGAGGATGTAGAGGAATGGAATTGTTGAGAGGATTCCGTAGAGAACCTTAGTTCCGCTGTTTGATGAAATTTCACCTGGGTAACCCAAGATGATCATCGCAGCTGATGCTGGAACAAGGCGACCGATCAATGAGCTTGATGCAGCCTTTGCAAGTCCGAGTACTGCGATAACTTCAACGAGAAGGAGTGGAACAGTGAGGATCCAGTCAACGTAGCGGTATGCCTCATTGAAAGCGCCCTGGGCGGTTCCGACGTGGAAACCATCTGCCTTGGAAGCTTCGTTGAATGAGTTGAAGATACGGAAATAGTGGTATCCAGCGATGAATGTCACCATTGATGACATTACGAGTGCACTGCGGTACTTAGGAAGTACGCGGCTCTGTCCCACGAGTGTGAAGACTGTGCATGCGAGCATTGAGATGAGTCCAAAGGAGAAGATGTTGTACAACGAGCTCCATTGGCCGTTAGTTAGTTGCAACATTGAGTATGTGCCTCCGTGTGTAGGACTTCGGCGAGATAACCCGAGATTGCTCGGCTGCAGAAGTCATTGGTAGTAGTTTGCGCCTGAAATGTGGTCTACGCCACCCTAAAAGGGGGTATTTTGCAAAATATTCGCAGGTATTTCTCACTATTTACGCTCAGCGGAGGGGAAATAACCCTTTGAGCGAGGCCCGGTCGAGGCGGGCGGTGGAGAGCATATGGGGGACGGTCAGCGCCCAAATGATGACCAAGACCGACCAGAGCAGGCTCGATGAGAACTTCTGAGGTGAGGCGATCATCAAGGCTGCAGCCAGGGCGAAGCTGCCGCCAACCGCATAGAGGCCAGGCACTACTGCCGCGATAAAGGCCGATCGGGTAGATCCGGCATCAGCAAAGGCGACTGCCTTAGGCAAGTGCGGGATCAGACGAGCGGTATGACGAAGTGCATGCCAGAGTCCGAAGTAGATAGCGAAGGCGACTAGTGGCGGCGCAAAGATCGAGAGCAGTGCAAGCAAAGAGATATCGACCGCAAGCCCAATGCGCTTGGTGAGAAGAAGCGCAATAAGTGAGATCGCAGTCAGAATAAAGATTGATGTACGAAGCGCCTGGGTATTTGTACCTGACCAATTCACCAAGGCTGGGCGAATGCGTTCAAGCGCACTCAAAGTTCGATGATCAGTGAGTGGAAGAACGATCGGCAAGAAGCCAGCGGGAAGGGCGTAGAGAATCTCAACCCAGAGCGGTTCACTCTTGCGCGAGCTTGCGCTTCGACTCTCATTGATAAAGGAGGCGTCACCAAATCCGAAGTGGAGTCCGCTCATGATGAGAACTAAGTCGAAGGCGACGAGATTCCAGGTCGCAATAGCGATACCGGCAACTACGGCGATCGCGACGTAGCCTGCGATGTAGAGGAAGAAGCGTGAACGTGGATGCGTTGGGATTGAGATCAAGTGATCGATTGCGCCATGTGGAATACCAATTGCTAATCCGATGAGGGCAATGACCAGTTGGGCGCTGAGTGAGAGCGAGCTACCCGCAAGGTGGATAGCGCCAATGAGTGCGATTGTTACTAGGAGTGCAGCGCGAGAGATAGTTCTGGCCCAGTGATAAACCTGAGAGAGTGCGCTCGCCACACCACGAGCCTATTTCATAATGATGGCGATTGGGAGTGCTTTGGTAGAGGATTGGCCTATGAGTCACCTGCACTACCTCGGAGTTCTGCTCTTCATTGGGGTCTGCGGGATCGGTGTGAACATTGGATTTAAGACTGGGCTCAAGAAGCGCCTGCGGATCTTTCTCGCCACTGACCTTGGGATTCTGATCGTTTATCTCGCATGGGACTCGTGGGCGATCCACAAACACAATTGGTTCTTCGATTCGAAGCAGATCATTGGCCTGCATCTCTTTAATGGAATTCCGATCGAGGAGATCCTCTTCTTCATCGTCGTGCCATTTACGACGGTTGCGACATTCTTGGCCTTGAAGAAGTTGACGGGATGGGAGGCGGATCGAAAGTGATCTACTCCGATATCGCACTCGATGCCATCATGATCGCAATTATCGCTGACCTCTTTATCCTGCGAACTCAGATGGTGACGCGGGGATTATTCTGGCTCAGCTATGGATTGATTCTTCCTTTCCAACTTCTCACTAATTGGTGGCTCACCTCAAAGTCGATCGTGATGTACACGCCAGATGCGATCATCGGTCGCCGTCTTGCCGGAGCCCCGATCGAAGACCTCCTCTTTGGCTTCTCGATGATCTTGCTCACCTTGGCTCTTTGGGATTACTTTTCCAGCAAGTTCTCAGAAAGGAATGGTTAACTGCCGTCATGAAATCATCACTCTTCGTTAAAGCGACAACAGCATGTGCAGTCGCATCGACTCTTACCTTCTTGCCTGCAGTCCTTGATCAATCAAGTGCGGCGACCAAGGTAAAGAACGGCACCTTCTTAGGTACATCAGCAATGACGCAATTTGGACCAGTTCAGGTCAAGGTTGTGATCGCCGGCGGAAAGATCACCAAGGTGACCGTTCCGGTCTACCCAACAACTAACCCACGCGATGTGCAGATCAATTCGCAAGCGATTCCAGCGTTGGTTCAAGAAGTCTTGAAGGCGCAATCATCAAAGATCTACGGAATCAGCGGCGCTTCATATACGTCACAAGGCTTCTATGACTCACTCGTCTCAGCGCTTGCGAAGTCAGGTCACGCGTAAGCCTCACCGCGCGGTAATCCACTCCGTGGGATAAATTTCTCTCATGCTTGGTGGAATCAATAATTCGATGTTCTTCGAGGCCTTTGGTGGCTTCGTTATCATTCCTATCTTTGTGCTCTTTTTAAGGTGGGCATTTCCATCGAAGAAGGATCATGCAGCTGCTGCCGAACGTAAGGCGATCAAGCGCTCTCTCCGTGAATTAAAGAGGAAGTAACTATGGGCCTTGCCGTAATCACTGGTGGATCTCGCGGTTTGGGATATGAGACTGCTCGCGCTTTAAAAGCTGCGGGCCACACCATCATCCTTCTTGCGAAAGATCCAGCCCGGCTTGCTCAATCAGCATCCGAACTTGGCGCAGAATTTCGTGCGGTGGATCTTGCTGATATCGAAGCCGCTCGCGATGTATTCAAAGAGATCCTTGCGACTTTTGGTACACCAGAGATTCTTGTTCTAGCTCACGGCGTAATGAGTGAGAAGATGTCGAAGACGCTTCGTACCACCAATGAAGAGTGGCGCCGAGTGATGGCGATCAACCTCGACTCAGTCTTCACAGCTGTAAATATTCTTGGTGGCGCGATGGCCGATGCTCGCAACGGTCGCATCATTATTTACTCAGCCTGCCTTGGTCGGATGTCCGGACCTGGCAATGCTGGTGGATTAGCGCCGTATCGAATTAGTAAGGCCGGCGTGAATGCACTTGTGCGCAACCTCGCACACGAGACCAATCACGGTGCCCGCGGATTATTGGTCGATGCGATCTGTCCAAATCACACGCGTACCGATATGGGCGGACCAGATGCACCGCTCTCGGTTGAAGAAGGCGCTGATACTGCAATCTGGTTAGCGACTCGCTCCTTTGATCCAGCCGTTGATAAGACTGGATTCTTATGGGAAGAGCGTCAGATTATCGATTGGTAGGACGTACTAGCCAAGTTTTGCATCTAAGAAACCATTAACAATTCGAGAGAATCGCTCTGGCTCTTCGACGTGTGGCATATGCGCAGATTCAGGGAATTGTTCCCATAGAACATCTGGAATGCGTCGATGAATCTCTTGGACCATGCCTGGTGTTGCTTCATCATAAGCACCATTAAGTAGCAAGGTTGGTACCGAGATCTTATGAAGATCATCGTGGATATCCCAGCTCTTGAGCGTTCCGATACAGAGGAACTCGGATGGTCCATTCATGGTGTGATAAACAGTTGGATCTGCTTCGATCTGCGCAAATGAATCGAGCACATTCTGTGGGAATGGGATTCGGCAGACGTGGCGTTGATAGTAAACATCCATCGCTGCGACGAACTCTGGTGATGTGTAATCGTTCGCTGCCTCTGCGGCCTTAAGTGCCGCCTCAACATCTGCAGGTAAGAGCGCGCGAAGTTTTGCCGCCTCTGAACTCCAGATCTTCATGCTTGCTGGTGAATCTGCAACGATCAACGCCTTCAACCCTGGACGGCTTGTTGTTGCATATTGCATGCCGAGCATGCCGCCCCATGATTGGCCAATGATCGAGTAATTCTCATTGATACCTAGATGCTTGGTGAGGAGATCGAGCTCTTCCATAAAGAGTTCTGGTGTCCAGAATTCAATGGGTGCATCTTGCAAGTGGGTGGAGAGACCGCAACCGAGTTGGTCATACAAGATTGCTGGTCGACCAGTTGCAGCAATGATTTCAGCGATTGCAATCACGTAGTTATGTGCCGCACCAGGGCCACCGTGGAGCACTACGACGGGAGTCTTCTTACTCGAGAGATCTCCGACGATTCGATACCAAGTCTCGCCGTGCTGCCATTTCATAGTTGAAGTTGTCATAGCGGTATTTAAGCAACCTTAAATGGTTTTGGACAGGCTTTTAGCTTGGGAACTTCCATCTTCGCGATAACGGTTCCTTCTGCTGGATGAACCGCTTGAGCGATACCAAGATTGCCTTGCACTGATAAGAAGATGAAGGCCTCGCTCATAGTGAAGCCCCAATGATCAACAAGGAGTTTCGCCGCTTCTTCGCAGGCAATTCGCATTGCATCATAGAGATCGGCTACGGCAGCGACTCCGTGTGTAATCCAAGAGGTGGCAGTCTCTGTGACTGGGTATTCAGTACCGATTCCCTTAACAAGCGCGGTTGATACCAAGACATCACCGGCGATCTCGATGCCGGTTCCACAAATCTCGCCATCGCCCATCGACGCATGCATATCGCCCATCGCAAGAAGTGCACCTGGATGTTTCACGGGAAGATGAATCGTTGATCCGATGGTATTTCGATTGTTATCGAGATTGCCGCCATGGCGACCTGCGGGCATCGTCATGATCTCGCCGCTTTCAGGTGCAACACCTATCACTCCAAGCATCGGTGAGGCAGGAAAAGAGACTCGATCATTCATGTGAACGATGCCATCTTTGACATCGAAGAACTGCGCAAAGGGTTCGGTCACTAAGTGTTGGAGTTGGCCATCACCAGGATAGGTACGTGCAACGCCACGAGCACTTGGACGAATATCGTGAAGGGTGACCGAGAGCGTGTCGCCGGGTTCGGCTCCTGTGACAAAGATTGGACCCGTTGCTGGGTTGATCAGTGCGCTATCAATTGTTGCAAGTGCATTCTCGGGGCCAGTGATTGCACCGCGGTAACAATCCCAGGTCTGAACGTGAATGAACTCGCCGGGGGATACCACTAAGGCTGGGCTATGGGAAGAGGCGAAGGAAAAATTATGGTGATCGCGCGAGAGGTAGTGCGTAGCCTGCGCGAAGAGGGGTGAGATCGGATTGTTACGATCGTGTTCCATTATGAGATTCTCCAACTTTCCTAGTGCAATTGGCTTGCACTAGTGGGAGCATAAGCCCCTCACCGATCTAACGGAGGTCTTACGTGCGTCGTCGTTCGCTAGTTCTTACTTCTATTCTTGGAGCCGCAGCTCTTGCTGCATCCGCATTTGTTGGAAGTGCCTCACAGGCAGCTTCTGGCGGCATGGCTCCTTATGATCCTGCACATGCAGGTGGAACCATCAAGTTAGTAGCACAGGCTGCTGCTGGTTCACTCGATCCTAAAATTAACTACACCGGTCAGTACTGGGAGCTCTACCAGGCTTCATACGACGGTCTACTCGGATTCCGTTATGGCGATGGCCAGGCATCCTTCGAAGTTGTTCCGGATCTCGCTACCGCTCTCCCAGTAATGAGCAATGGTGGAAAGACCCTCACCTTCACACTTCGTAGCGGAATCAAGTTCTCAAATGGTCAGCCAGTCACTGTTGCAGATGTGAAGGCTTCATTCGAGCGTATCTTCAAAGTTTCATCACCAACAGCTGGTTCGTTCTACAACGGAATCGTTGGAGCAACCGCCTGCTTGTCCAAGCCTGCAACATGTAAGTTGGATCAAGGCGTTGTTGTTGATGCCAAGACCAATAAGATTGTTATCAACCTCGTTGCTGCAGATGAGACCATCCTCTCCAAGCTTGCAGTTCCACACGCTGTTATCAACCCAGCGAACTCACCTGTAAAGGATGCGGGAACAACCCCAATCCCAACAACTGGTGCCTATATGTTCAAGTCATATGATCCAAACAAGGCTCTCGTTATGGTCCGCAATCCTTACTTCAAGGAATGGTCACACGATGCACAGCCACAGGGTTATCCAGATCAGATCGAGTACCAGTTTGGTGTTACACCAACTGCGCAGGTAACTGCAGTTGAGAACAACCAAGCTAACTGGGTCTACGATCCAATTCCTGCAGATCGTCTCAACGAGATCGGCACCAAGTATGCAAGCCAGGTTCACGTTAATCCGTTGACCGCTATGTGGTACTTGCCAATGAACGTCAATATCGCGCCATTCAATAATGTGAAGGCTCGCCAAGCAGTTAACTACGCTATCGATCGCGCCGCTATGGTGAAGATCTTCGGCGGAAGCCAGCTCGCAGCGCCGGTCTGCTCATTCTTGCCACCTAACTTCCCTGGCCACGTTGATTACTGTGGCTACACCAAGGGCGCTACTCCAGATAAGCCAGCAACAGTATGGTCTGCTCCTGATCTAGCTCTCGCCAAGCAGTTGGTGAAGGATTCAGGAACGGCTGGACAGGCTGTCGGCATCGTTGTCTCTGATGATGATGTGAACAAGCAGATGGGCGTCTATCTCCAATCAGTTCTTAATTCGATCGGATACAAGGCGACTGTTAAGCCAATCTCTGGAAATATCCAATTCACATATATCCAGAACACCAAGAACAAGGTTCAGATCTCAGTAACTCAGTGGTATCAGGATTACCCAGCAGCCTCTGACTTCTTGAACGTACTTTTGGGTTGCGCATCGTTCACACCTAACTCTGACTCATCAGTCAACATGGCTGGTTATTGCAACAAGTCATTTGATGCTCAGATGGCAAAGGCGATGGCACTTGGTGTCACAGATCCAACAGCAGCGAACAAGCTCTGGGGTCAACTCGATCAGCAGGTTATGAAGGATGCACCAGTTGCAGTCGCCTTCACACCGAAGCAGCTCGACTTCATCTCATCTGGAACGAAGAACTACCACTTCTCACTCCAGTACAAGATGTTCGTCGATCAGTTGCAGACTAAGTAGGACGATCGGTAACTAACGAGTCGATACTGTGTCGATAAAGGAAAGTAGTGAAGCGATCTTCTCCGAATCCCCGGGGAAGATCGCTTTGCGTACCCTGCGCCGAGATAAGCGTTCGGTTATCTCACTCTCGATCCTCGGCTTTATCGTCGCGATCTCGTTACTCGCCCCTCTCTACGCACACTTTGTAGCTCACACCAATCCATTTGCTTCAAGCCTTGATGCCACGACAAAAGTTGGTGGCAAGGTCGTACCAGTTCTCGAGGCCTCCACAACAGGACTAGGACTTGGCGTAACACCTATTGGGCCAACCTGGAATCCAACGAGTTACTTCTTAGGGGCCGATGGCCAAGGCCGCGATGTCATGGCTCGCCTGCTCTTTGGTGGCCGAAATACCCTTCTGATAGGAACCTCGGCAGCTCTGATCTGTATCTTCTTAGCTCTACTCATTGGCATCATCGCTGGTTATCGCAAGGGCTGGATCGATGCGATTCTCTCGCGCTTGCTCGATGTGATCTGGGCCTTCCCGGTCTACTTGTTAGCGATCAGCCTCTCCGTTGTGCTCCTTACATCTGGTTTAACGATCGGTTTTATTCATCTCGGACCAGGATCCTTTGCTCTGCCGATTCTTATCATTGGCGTGGTCTATATTCCTTACGTTGCCAGGCCGATTCGTGCACAAGTATTAAGCCTTCGTGAACGCGAATTCGTTCGTGCCGCAGTCGGTATCGGTGCAAAAGATTCCACCATCATCTTCAAAGAGATCCTGCCGAATATCATTCCAAGCGTCTTGGTCTTTATCCCGATCATCGTTGCACTCTGCATGTTGACTGAATCGGCGCTCTCCTTCTTATCTATCGGTGTGCAGCCACCACAGGCATCGTGGGGAACGATCATCAATGATGGTTTGGCTCTTCTCTATACCCGCCCTTGGGTTGGTATTGCACCTGGACTCTTAATTGTTCTTACCGCCGCATCACTCAATCTCTATGGTGATGCCGTCCGTGATGCACTAGATCCAAAGACTCGTTCGCGTGGTGATGCATGATCTCCTTTATCGGTCGTCGCTTCAGCGCCATGGTCTTTGTCCTGGTCTCTATCTCAATCCTGGTCTTCTTAATCTTCTTCGCCACACCTGGCGTCGATCCAGCTGCGCGTATCGCTGGACGTAACGCGGATCAGCAGACACTGATGCAGGTGAGGGCATCCTTTGAATTAGATAAGCCGCTACCTGTCCGCTATCTATCAATGATGCGCCACCTCTTCGTTGCACGCGACCTGACTTCGTACGTCAATCGCGGCGCAAAGGTGATCCCACAACTTTCACAGGCGATCCCAGCGACCTTCTCCCTTGTCATCGGGGCAGCGGTCATCTGGCTCTTCTTCGGCGTCATATTCGGAGTATTAGCTGCTAGTTCTAAGCGTAAATGGCTCGATCCGACGATCTCCTTCCTGGGAATCGTGGGTATCTCCCTGCCCGTCTTCTGGCTCGGTGAAGTCGTCAACCTCTTCACGCAATCGAAGTTCCACTCTTCACTATTCGCTTGGGTACCACCACTTGGTTATGTGGGCTTGAGTGTTGATCCGTGGCAGTGGTTCTTGCACCTCTTACTTCCTTGGCTGACTCTCGCGGTGCTCTATGCCGGTATCTATGTTCGCGTTCTACGTAGCGAGATCCTGGTTGTGATGAGTGAGGATTACATCAAGACCGAACGAGCTAAGGGCGCAAGTGAGAAACGGATTCTTTACAAGCACGCCACGAGAATGTCGCTGATTACGATCGTCTCACTCTTCGGCCTGGACTTCGGCGCTCTCGTTGGTGGTTATGCACTCCTTACCGAAGTTGTCTTCGGTATTCAAGGCGTTGGAAAGCTCACCTTCGATTCGCTCCAAAACTTTGATCTGCCCGTCATTATGGCGACGGTCATGTATTCATCCTTCTTCGTCGTCTTCATGAATGCAGTTGTCGACGTGCTCTACGCAGTATTAGATCCGAGGGTGCGCCGTGCATAACAAAAACATCCTCGAGGTCAAAGACCTTCATGTCAGCTTCGATACTCGTCGCGGTGAAGTACGCGCCGTTAACGGACTCTCCTTTGAATTAGAAGCTGGCAAGACGCTCGGCATCGTCGGTGAATCTGGATCCGGTAAATCAGTCTCGATGAATGCGGTCATGGGGTTAGTTCGTGATTCGAATGTAAAGATCTCAGGTGAGGTCTTCTTTAAGGGCGAAGATCTCCTCAAGCGCAGCGATGATGAGATGCGCAAGATTCGCGGCAAAGAGATTGCGATGGTCTTCCAAGATCCAATGACTGCGCTCACCCCGGTCTACACCGTCGGTTGGCACATCGTTGAGCAGATTAGATTGCATACCCAACTTTCGAAGAAGGAAGCCCGCGACCGCGCTATTGAGATCTTGGATGAAGTCGGTATCCCAGACGCCAAAAGGCGCGTAGATCAATATCCGCATGAGTTCTCAGGCGGTATGCGCCAACGCGCGATCATCGCTATGGCGCTCTCGCTCAACCCAGCGCTACTCATCGCTGATGAGCCAACGACCGCGCTCGATGTAACGATTCAAGCTCAGATCCTTGATCTCTTGATGCGTCTACAAGAGCAACATAATTCATCGATCATCATCATTACCCACGATATGGGTGTTGTCTCAGAGATCGCCGACGAAGTCTTGGTGATGTACGCCGGTCGCCCAGTCGAG
>Ga0304729_1000774_pt1 | contig 22285 bp, 46 predicted proteins | sample C_131016_MF_Meta_FD_190475 | JGI IMG/M metagenome (GOLD analysis project Ga0304729, IMG submission 190475) | Freshwater microbial communities from Lake Croche, Canada to study carbon cycling - C_131016_MF_MetaG (v2) (version 2) | ecosystem: Environmental > Aquatic > Freshwater > Lake | place... | reverse complement strand
CACTGCGGCTTATTATAACTTGATGAGTGGGAAAACGTATTTGAGCTAGACTGGTAATCATAGTAGTATTCCTCCGAGCGTATATAATACTTATATGGTCTAGCACTATACAGTGAGTTAAGCTAGTCAGACACCATTCTCATATAGTGTATAGAGTCCGAGTACAGTGTAGAGTCATAGTATAAGAGTGTGCAGAACTGTATAGTAGTGTATAGTAGTGTAGAGATGTGTATACTAAAGTGCATCTAGACTGACCATGGCCGTGCGTATAGACGCAACGAGTGCGGTTGACAAGATAGAAAAGTGTTGAAAAGTGTGAAATAGTGCAGAATTGTGCAACGGATTCGGGCTTTTGAATCATATCCAAGGTTCCAGAACCCGGGCTTACGGTGCCTGCAGACAGTGTCCGGGTGGGGCAGAGAGGCTTAGTTTTAATGGTTACTCCCACTATCCCCCAAAATTCCCTCACTCTCCCAAAATTTCACCGCCTCTACACCCTGTCCTACCTCTCACGCACATGTGTACAGCGGGGCCTAGCGGCATATAGCCGAAACGTCTAGAGCTCACAGCGGGGTCTATTCTGATATATACAGTATGCGACTACTCTGCTATGACTCATACACTGTGGATGGGGATACCATGGAACAATTGAACTATTGTGCCCACAGCTACTCAGTCATGCACTTGGGCATACGCTGGTACATACGGGCGGACCGACTAAGTCTAGCGTTGTTAGCAGACACCAAATTGACGCCCCGACCCCATTTAGACTTGTATGCATAAGCAGTCATGCACACGAGCAGCGGGGTCTTTTATACAGTTGCTATTATGTTTGATATACTGAACGAAATCATACTATTCATACTGGAAATATTAGTGTACACCATACTTGGCTGCGTGGTCATGGGTATGGTATTCTTAGTTGCTAGACTCTAGTTGCGTGTGTACAGCGGGGTCTTATAGTCCATTACGGTTATATGTAACACTGGGATCACGAACTTCACAGTAGTAAGTTAGTCTTGTTACCATTCGAACTGCATCGCAATCCGCCTGTGTGAGTTTACTGGTCGCATGATCAGGGATACTCTTGCCCGTTAGTGCCCAAGCCGTGGCACTGGTCACAGTGTATGTTGAGCACCCTGACGCTGCCAATGTTGATAGTAGTATGATCCATTTAGTCATACAGTATTGTAACATGGGAATTGTCGAACTCCAAGAGAAACGGCGACGTCCTTTGTACGGCGGCGTTTCGAATTGCTTAGACTACTCTGTGCTCAAAAATTTTTTCGCAGCCGCTTTGCGGGTTTGGTTATCTTGGCATCAGCATAAATACGTTACAACGTGCATAGGAGAATAACATGCCAAATTTAATCAACAACGAGGGTAACTTAACAGATGTTGCCGCAAACTATCGACGTGCATTTGCACCCTTTACCTTATTTGGCACACGCCAATTGAGATTCTACTTTATCTATATAGACGGACTAAACGTGAATCACGGGGACAACGGCGGCGACTTTTATGATGCCAACGCATACGAAAGTCCCTTTGGCGGCCCTGATGGATGGGACGGCCCGCAGTATCAACCAAACTTTGGTACGGACAGTATATTTGCCCGTGTTATCTCTGTCATTCAAACACAAGCTGAACTTTACGGTGTATGGCATCCTGAAGCAAACGATGAAAACTCTGCTTCTAGTGACTGTACCTTCACTGTTATGGTAGCAGGTGACACACATGCTGACGACGGCTATCAACAATATCAAAACGATCCTGGCATTGGCCCTAACTCACAACGATTAGAAGACGCCATCTATGATGCACTAGCAGGAACTTCATGTAACTATGTGGATGTTCGCCAAGCCGCTATCTCTGGTGATTACCTGTTCGAAGATAGTAACAGTTCATTACAGCGTGGTGCCGCACCAGTGGCATTGAGCCAAGAAGAACAGGCCGCAGTGGCCGCAGTTAAATCAGCACAAGCCGCACTACGTGCCGTAAGAAAAACCAAAGGAGGCTAATATGCCAAGTTTAATCAACAACGGCGATGCCGTATCAGTAGCACAGAACTATCGCAGAGTTGCCACAGGCGGTTCAAACTACGGCACACGCAGAATACAGTTTTATACAATTGCCATATACGGTCTAAGCGACGCAGTGGTAAATGCTTTGGACGACTATCGTGTGGTCAACAACACAGAAGTAGACATTGATCAAGAGCCAGAACGTGAGTTCATGGGTGGCACCATCGTTGAACTTATCCTACGTAAAGTACAAGAAGCCACTGAACTTTTCTTCGTGGGAGCACATGACGTGGACACTGAAGAACCTGGTTATAATGATCTATTCCTCACAGTGGGTGTGGCAGGTGATACATTCAGCAGTGGTTGGGAAATGGATGAACGTGACCCGCTCAACACTACTATAAACTACAACTTCTATCTAAGAAACCAACTAGAAAATGCCATTGACATTTACACTAACGGTTATTATGATGATGTAGAAGCTTATCCAGTAATGATCTATGGTGATCACTTGACAGATACTGGCATGTATGCCATAGCAAAACCAGAGCTAAAAGCCGCTCGTGTTGCTCTCAAAGCCGCTCGTGTTGCTGCCGGAGCACCTGCTTCTAAAAATCCCAAGTAACAGTGCAACACCATAAAGAAAGCACCTTCGGGTGCTTTCTTTACGCCAAAATCATTTGACAGGATTGGACAATCCTGTTATACTTGCATGACTATAACTTCACGGGCTTATCATGCAAGCACTATTGGAAACTACTAAGTGGCCCACGGGCACACCCAATCACATGTATCTTTTGGATGGCACCACGCTGGTTGCCTATATTCGTGCTGGCACAACAGAACCCTACTACTTTAAACAGCCCATCAAGGGTTTTGACAAGCGGGCCCGTAAGTTTATGGCAGTTGAACCCAATCCATTTGACATACCCACTGTGGCCAGCCACGTGATCGCTGTTGAAGGCAGTAAGGGTCAAGTGTACACAGTGGACACACTTGAGGGCACATGTACATGCCCAGGTTACGCATTTAGAGGTGCCTGCAAGCACGTTAAGGAATTGGTGACAGCATGAAACAGTTTTGGTTAGGGTTTATATTGGCCTCTACCTTGTGGGTGGGTGTGTTGAGCTTGATTGAAATCCCTGAATACACTGTCATACACAAGAACACAGGAGTATGCACATGAATCTAGCCGAATACTTTGCCGCCAATCGTCCCAAACCCCGTTACCAGTTTGGGGATAGGGTAGAGGGTACCTATATGAAGATACCCTACGTGGGTACAGCCTATACTGACAACATGCGTAACGAGATAGAAGGCCCTATGGTGAGTATTCATTTGGATCTACCCATGAAACTGGACGGTGTGTACGTTAATCATATACGGGTCAAGTACAAAGATATTAAAGGCTTAAGAACATGAAATCACATTATACTTGCGGAAAGTGTAAGACATTGTTGTCCGCAACAGAACAACACTTTTTTCCCAGTAGTCTCGCAAAAGTTTCTAGAGATACAAATCGATTGGTTATTCCGCAGTGTAAATTCTGTGCCAAATTGTATGCTACACAATGGCGTAGTGCTATCAAAGCTAACGGGTTTACTCGTAGCCAAAAAAATACAAAAATAATGTCAGGTGCAGTAACTGGTACCATTTATGTTATTGGCCCAGACATACCAGGAACTCCTTATAAGATTGGTATAACCTCGGGATCATGTACGAAAAAACGAAAGGCATCCCTGCAAACAGCACATTGGATGGATCTCAAGGAAGTTTGGAAATCGGATGTATTGCCACGTGCAGATATTGTTGAAACCAAGTTACACCAACACTTTGAATCAAAGTGGGTGCGTGGAGAGTGGTTCAGCATCAGCCAAACTGATATTGACTCCATACCCAAGTTGATACAGCAGTTTGAGGTTGACCAATGATTGATTGCATGATTATTGGTGACAGCATTGCTGTAGGGGTCAAACAGTTCCGTCCTGATTGTGTGGCCTATGCACAGGGTGGCATCACCAGCTTGGGTTGGAACAAGAAGTTCGGCCACAATGACTTATCAGCTGAAACTGTGATCATCAGCCTGGGCACCAACGATTGGATCAAAGCTGACACTTATGGCATGTTGATGAATATTCGTACCAAAATCAAAGGCAATGCCAGAGTGTTTTGGATTTTGCCCAACACAGAATCCAAGCCGCTTATTGTGCATCAAGTGCGTGAAGTGGCACTGCAATTTGGTGATGTGGTGTTGCCCACTACCCGTTGGCAACCAGACAAGATACATCCATCATGGGCTGGGTATCGAGAAATTGCGGAGAAAGCACGATGATTAAGAATATAATGGGTGGTCCGGGTGTAGTTGTAAGCGGCGGCAATGTAACGTATCCATATGTTCCGCAGAACAGCAACAATCCAATTCAAGGCATGATACGTCTCAACGGACAAGACTTTCAAGTGTTTGATGGTGCTGGCTGGCAACAACTGGCAACAGGGTATCCCAGCGTGAGTCTGGATCCGGAAACACAGGAGCTGTTGCTGTGGGCACGTACACAACGCACATTAGAAATGAATCGTAAGTTTCTAATTGAAAATAATCCAGCACTACAAAAAGCCTACGAAGCGGTTAAGCGTGCCGAAGCCAACTTTGACATACTTTCAAAATTTGTTGAAAACGATTTGGATGCTGAACTTAAGGAGTTGGCACCATGAAGATGTCATTTAGACAGTGGGTACATGAACTTTGGTTGCAAAACTGCGATGAAAACATGGAGTACCATGAGCGACCATATACCCAGAAAGCATATTGGAATCAGTACAAGTATTGGCTCAAACGTGAATATCGTTACCAAATGGGTAAATTATGAACATCCTAAACATCAGAATAGAACTGAAGAATCCTTTCGATACTTGGGATTATTTTAACAATCTTGGCTGTGTGTACGGCAAGTTGTTTGAGCACAAGGCATGGGAATTGGAGCACAGTTACTACAGTCCCTTGTTGCTGGATTGTGAGTTTCGTTGGACACACGAACAGGATCATGCTGGCATTGAAATTGGCTTGGGAATATTTGGATATGGCGTATCCTTCCGTATGTATGATACACGCCACTGGGATTCGGAACAAAATGCCTACACTAAAACTTACAGTTAAACAATGGCAACGTATCCGTAAGGAGATGCATAACGACTACCCAAAAACTATGTTCATGATTAGAGATAAGATGAAACGAGTTTTGGGTTTTACTGTTAGGGAACATCAGGAATGGATAACTGATCCAAAAGCCTACACGGAAGAACCCACTGCCTTCTCTAAACTCATAGACTTTGAGCAAGAAGGCTGGCACAAGGGCAAACGGCATGAACATTCAATTCGTCTTGACTTTTATAGTGAAAACAAGTATACTATGTTTTTGTTGAAGTATAGTGAATTTATCAATAAGAAGGATTAACATGAGAAATATTATTGAATCAAAATTGGCCAATTCTGGTGTTGAAGCTAAGACTATGTTCAACATGTCCGAAGAAGAACTATTTGAGTACTTTTGTGATAGATTTAGCCTTCGTGAGCCTGTTGTAAAGGTAGTGGCTGATACTGAGATGGTTAAAGAAAATGCACGTATGCGTGACGAGCTCAAAGCATTGTACGGTGTTGACAAGCCTTTTATCTGCGGTGTGGCAGGTGACGTACAAGAAGACAACATGAACGAGTACATTTTAGTTTGCCCTGCATATGGTGCAGACGGCTTTGCCATGTACAAGAAATACAAACACTATTCAGCACCGGAGTATTGATATGAGCAAACGAATTGGTCCAATTGAATTGGATGGCGAAACAGCTGACAAGATTACCTATATCAATCTTAAAGACTATCGTGCATATCTTAAAAAAGAATTAAAAGTCTGGAAGAAGAATCCTCGGACAACTGACAATCCAGACGGTGTTTGGCTGCATCCAGAAGATGTCAGTGGCAACATAATGCGTATCGAAGCATTGAATCTAATTATAAGGGACTTTACAACCAATGACAATTGATGAACTAACACACTTATTCCGATTTCAAACTACAACAACGAAAGACTACACACCCAGTACAGAGCTGGAGTACACTGTGATCAATGATCGTGGTCGTCAAACACTTAAACATCCAGCTGACAAGCTAGAAGGCATTATAGTGTCACTTGATGGTTTGGTATTTGAAGGTTACAACAATCGTACTCCTATCTTTATCAAACCAGAAGCGTAATATGAAGCATGTAGAAGTTGGTATGTGGAAATTGCCGGGCATCACTTTCAAAGCTGACAAACTCTCAAACGAACTTGCGGAAGAAATGATTGCATGGGCTTCTGAAAACCATTGTGGTACTTGTATGGGCCCGGGCTTTTGGAGTTTTAGAAATGCGGCCCAACGAGATTGGTTTATCCTGCGTTGGAGTGAGCAAATACCAATAGAAGAAAAGAAAGAGAATATATAATGGACATGGATCAAGCGGCAGTATTCTTAGCCGGAAGCATTTTAACAATGCTAGGTTTTATAGTTGTGGTAATTGGTATTGTTGTAATAAACAATATCTTTGCAAAATATTGGAAACCAATCCAATGGATGAAGATGTTAAATCACCCAATGTATGTTACCCGTGAAGAAATAGCAGATCACAAGGAACCAAAATGATTATATACTTGGACATGGACGATGTTGTGGCCGATTGGCACACGGCCGCACAGGATATGCTTAAGATGCGGTGGAGTAAAGACACCAACGAACGTATTCCACAAGAGGATTGGAATCGCATTAAGAACGACAGTCACTTCTATCGCAACTTGCCCGTAAAGCCGGGGGCTGAGGAATTGGTGCAACATTGCCGTGATGCAGTGGCAAGTGGCCGAGCAGATGGCTTGTTCTTTCTCACAGCACTGCCACATGACTACAGCATGCCTTACACTGCCAGCGATAAGGTGTGGTGGGCACACGAACACTTTCCAGATGTTACTGTATTCATTGGACCATTCAGTCACGACAAGTGGCGTCACTGCAAACCAGGCGATATCTTAATTGATGATCGAACTAGTAATTGTGAAGACTGGATCAAAGCAGGCGGACAAGCACACATCTATCGAACTTGGGAAGCATGCAAGCCATGGCTGGAAAATATTTGCTAACAACAGGCCGCCGCATGGGCAAGTCACAAGTTACCGATTGGCTCAAGCAATTCTATGCAAACATGATGCCTACACCAACGATCAAATGGCAACGTCTACCAGGACTCAAACTACAAGCCTATACAGACCAAGTAGCACCGCGTGGCTTTGAACGTGGACTCAACGAGTCAGATATGGATCCAATACAAGCATGGAGCCAAGAGTGTAACTGTGGTACACGTATGAGTTTTAATGTGTGGAAATTTAAAAATGAAAAACACATTACAATGTTTTTAATGAAGTGGTCATCATGACAACAGAAGCAGAGTTTTTTAAACGATTTGATATGCAGGTACAGCCTAGCCATCGTAAGCTACGCAGGATTCCTAACATGCGGCAACATATCAATGCATGGGACTATCGTGTTAGCGATGCGGCCGCATACCAACATCAAACCTTTCCTATTGAAGAAGTTGATTGTGTCGACATCTTGATGCCCCAGGATAGATTGGCTAGTATGATAAGTTTTATTCATGATGCCGAAGCACACTATAAACGCTATGACTCTGATAGACAATTGATGGCTCGATACGAACAGGATAGAAATGTTAGATTAAACAATCCCGCAGTGGAAAAAGCCTATCAGAAGTACGTGATGTTGTTGGAGGTAGCACGTAAATGAGCTTGTATGATGATATTATAGACAAAGCCGCTAAAAAACTAGCCGATGATATTGATCAGCAGGTTCTTAAAGGTACGGGTCATGTATTTGATTTTTATCTAGAGTACAGTACAGGCAAAGTGTTTGGACACGAATACCAAACAGTGGCTCCTATGAACGCAGAAGGTGTTTGGTACGACATGATGGAGTGGATGGTTGAAACATTCGGGCCTACTGCTAAAGATGGAGTATGGACTCCTGACCAGCGTTGGTATGCTAACAATGCCAAGTTCTGGTTCCGTGATCAAAAAGATCGTGATTGGTTTGTATTAAGGTGGAGTTAATGAAAAAAATATTATTTTTAATCTGCTTTATTAGCACAAGTGTATTTGCAGACGGTGCCTATGCATTATATGACTACGAACAAAGCGAATATCAAGTATCGTTTAACACATACGAAGTACGTCCCATTGCCAGCATTACCAAATTGTTTACAGCCATTACTATACTACGTAGTGGTGCAGAATTAACGGAAAAAGTTAAGGTAAAGGGTCGTAGTGGAGGACACTTTCCTAATGGTATGATGGTCACACGTCATGACTTAATGAAAGCCATGATGATCAGCAGTGACAATCGTGCTGCCGAAACTCTGGCCAATACTTATCCAGGCGGCTTTGACGAGTTTATTCGGGATGCCAATGCTTATATCAAAGGACGTGGCCTGATACACACCAGTATTGAAGAACCTACAGGTCTAAGTAAGAATAACGTAAGTACAGCTACTGAGTTGATTAGCTTTCTTGGTGCAATCAAAGACAATACTGAATTGCGAAACTATGCAGATGACAAGACAGCAGACATACTGGTACCACGAGGTAAGAAGTATATACACATTCAATTGCACAATACCAATCCCAGTATCTTTAAGTTTGACAATATCTTAATCAGCAAGACAGGCTTTACCAATCCAGCAGGTCGTTGTGTGGTCATGCTAGTAGAGAAAGATAAAAAACATTACGGCATTGTTGTTTTAGGACAACGGAATATACAGGAGCGTAGCCAATTGGCCAACGGATTAATTACAGCCGCACCATTACCACTAAAACCTGTGCTCAAAGAACCAGAACCAATTCAATTTGATTTGGCCATGTAATGACTAAGGCACCTACAAATAAGTTTATGGTGTTTGGTGATAAAGTACACGAAATCAAAACAGTTGTGGTACATCGTTTTCGAATGGGCGATGTTGAAGATCCTGATCTATATGCAGCCGGTCCGTTGATGGAATGGCAAAATAGTGAAATGGGCAAATGGGTAATGGAGAGGGCAGTTGCTACCCCAGAATGGCACAGACAAATGGATGCCATGCAATACCAATTGCATTATGCGGTAGTAGCCAAACTTAAGGATGTTGATTACACCTTTTGGACACTCAAGTGGGGAAACGACATTGACAAGAAGACCTAATGCTGTTATAATTAGCTATCAAAATAAATGATAGAAAGAGCATCATGAGCGGTTGGAATACAATTGAACGAATTCGGAATGTTGAAAAACGAATCGATGAACTTGGTTTTAGATTTGCCAAGAGCAAACACAGTGATTGGTCGGATGATCACGGTGCATTGAGCCTCAAGCCAAAAGATTCTGATAGTTTGCCAATCTATAGCCGAGATGCGGAACTGTTTGTAGGCAGTTTGGAACGACTAGAAGATTGGCTAGCTGGTGTACGTTGGGCACGTGAATATGACATGATGTTGAGATTGAGCGATGAAAAGAAACGTGGTGCCGCTGAACAAAAGGAACGCAATCGTCAATTGATGCGTACACTCAAAGAAGGCCGGCGTGTGGAAGGTGTAGTAGAATGACAAAGATCTACTACGAAAAAATTGGACGAAAATATGTGCCAGTTGCTGAGTACGATAACGACTTCATGGACAGTTTTACCAAAGGCACACACATTGTGATGTGTTACCCAGGCGGACAAAGCCGCCGATACAACATTGATCCCAACTATGCCGCAATGATCGCCGCTGGCCGAGTTGCCGAAGATGCTATCTGTAAGGCTATCTCAAAAGCCAGTGAACTACGGCCAAAGAGTACTCCCATTACTCCAGGCCAAAAGAAAGCCTGGGAACAGTTAGCCAAAGAGTTTGGCGACGAACTTTGCACACTCAATGGACTCAGTGTGCATGACTGTGCAGAAGCTGGTGTCAAGGCCATGCAACTTGAAGCAGACAAACTATTATCAAACCCAACTGTTCGACAGGCCTACGAACGGTTTCTCTTCTTGGCCGAACTAACAAAGGAACATAATGGCAGGCAAAGCTAAATCGGTTTATCTAACAGTAACCAAAAAGAACTCATTTAAAACAGAGTTTCACAAAGTATTTTTTGATGCCAAATCATTTAACGATTATGTTAACACAGAAGAATTCAAAGCCAAATGGCCCAAAGAGGAATATACAGTTGTAAAGGAAACATACTGATGCATTGGTTAGTGCCCTTGGCGTTGGTCCTAACAGGCAATTTGTTATGGGCTTTGATTTTTTCATTCGTTTTTATTATGATGGAGTGATAATGGAACAAGTTTTATGCAAAGACTGTAAACACAGTTTTAAACTGTGGCATGAGTTTTATTACTCAGCAAATATTGCACTGAGGTGCCGATTGGCTTACCACCCAGAAGAAGTACAGATAGATCCAGTAACTGGTCCAGAGAAGCACAAGGCTTATTATGATCGTTGCGGCTATGCCCGGACAACTGCTTTCTCAAGTGAGACTAACAAGTGCGGCAAGGAAGGACAAAATTGGGAACCAAAGAATAAACGAGATTTGTTTAAATATATAAAACATGTGGGAGCAGTACAATGATGAAAACAATTTACACAGAAGTTGAAGTGGAAGTGGATTTGGGTGACTTTGATACTGATGACTTGATCGAAGAGTTAGAGTCACGTGTTGGTGGTAATGGTGTGTTTAGTGATGGCAAGGATATTCTGCAGGTTATCTACGAAAAGCGTAGATTGGGGCAAGACTATCAAACAGAACTAGATCAACTCATTTATATGAGTATTGGCAAAATCATTTAAGAAGAATATTATGGATAATGACACAATTTGGATAATCGTTGGATTTGGCGTTGCATTTTGGTTGGGCAAACATTATGCACAACTCAAATTCTTGCACAAGATCAGTGAGGATCCTGATAAGATGATTAAATTATTGCAACAGGTCAAACAGATTAACGAAGAAGAAACTGATACAGTTATTCCTGGTGCAATTGAAGTTAAAACAGAACTGGTGAACAATTCAGTGTATGCTTACAATAAAACAACTGGTGAGTTCCTTGCACAGGCTGCTGATTTGCATCAAGTTATGATGGAAGCGGCCAAAAGATTTCCTGGCAAGAAGTTTTGGCATCCTGAACTAAAACAAGATACTCAATCTACTTGATCTTGCGGTATAGCTGTTATATAATAAGTCTAACTAGTTAATACTAGTAAAACTTAAAGGAAAACAACATGAAACATTTCAATCCAGAAACCAAAACATTCAAACTATTCACTGCACTTTACAACGGTGAGTCAGTCACATCTAGCCAAGCTGAAAAGCGTTTTGGTATCAAGAACATCAGTGCTGAAGTAAGCCGTATCCGTCAAAGCGGTTATGCAGTTTATGGCAACCAACGTGTTGCTGGTAACGGTGTCAAAGTTACTGAGTATGTTATTGGCAAGCCAAGTCGTGCAATCGTTGCGGCAGGTTACAAGGCCATGAGCCTTGGTTTAGTCTAATCTAAACTAGCTCAAAATTAGGCTCCTAAGGGAGCCTTTTTTTATAACTACAACATGATAGCAGAATTCCTTAAACCAACCATAGACTGGATCAAACATGACTATAAAGTTTACCCTCTTCGTTTTATCGTGGAAGTTACGGCTTGGGTTCTTAGCATCGGATGTTCGCTCACTATGGCACTTACTGTACCCACTCCGCCTCTTATTGTGCTGTATCCTATTTTTATTACTCAGTGCGTTATGTACGGTTGGGCTTGTTATAGTAGGAAATCGTTTGGCATGCTATCTAACTACCTATTGTTAGTAACAATAGACACAATCGGATTAATAAGGATGATAACACAATGATTGAACCTTGGTTCCCTACTCCTATATACATTTCAGAAATAACAGGAGATGCATTGTCCAATGTTCAAACTGAATTGACAGCAGTGTATCAAACAGACAAACCGAACATGTCAAAAAATCCAAGGTGGGAAAGAGACACACATAGCCTCAGTGATCCAAATTTTAATCGAAATATTCTTCTTGAGTTTAAATGTGAGCACACCATGACTGCTATTGGAGAACATGTTGTGTCCTACATTAATGGCCTTGGACTAGACAAATATGAATGGACAATACTGTCCTCTTGGCTGACACAAACTAAGCAACATGAATTTGCTAGAGTACATGCCCACGGAGGTAGTGACATTGCAGGAGTATACTACCTTGATACAAACGGTAAGGACGGTAACCTTTACTTTAGAACCCCCAATGTACTACTAAGTCAAAGTTATATGGCAAAACATGTTCCAAACGAATACGAAACTGTACCAAAGAATGGTAAGATTTTATTGTGGCCTGGATATTTAGATCATGGCACACGGTCTAATCTTACTGATCACGAACGTGTTAGTGTTAGTTTTAATGTTGTAATAAGAAGGGCTTGGTCATGAAAGTTAATCTGTGCGTTTTTGCTACATAAGGAAGTATTGAATGAGAATACTTGTAACAGGACACAAGGGATTTATTGGCCGCAACATGATGGCATGTGTTGCACAGGAAGAAGGTTGGCAGGTGGATGGCTGGGAATACGATCCAACAGACTTGCCCAACATCATAGAATATGATTGGGTAATACACTTGGGTGCTGTGGCTGACATGGCTGACGGTGATGTGGACAAAATACTGATACAAAACCTAGAGTTCAGTCAATGGCTGTTCAAAGAATGCAGCACACACGGAGTCAATTTGCAATACGCCAGCACCAGCAGTGTATACGGCAACACCAATAACTTTGCTGAAACTGATCCGTGCAGTCCACAAACTCCATATGCTTGGAGCAAGTACCTGTTTGATCGCTGGGTGTTTCAGCAAGAGATAAACAATATATATGTGCAGGGTTTCCGTTACTTCAATGTGTATGGCAAGTACATGCATCTACGTGGTGATCGTGCCAATGCAGTATACAAGTGGAGACAACAAGCCCGTAAGCAGGCCAAGGTTACTGTTTGGCAAGGTGCAGAACACATCAAACGTGATTGGACATATGTGGGCGATGTTTGCCGCCTGCATGTGGATTTTATCAAAACTGTAAATGGCAGTGGCATATGGAATTGTGGAGCAGGACTTGCACACAGTTTTCTAGACATTGCAGAATACATAGCAGAACAAGAAGGAGTGCCCATAGAGTTGGAGCCTATTCCATTTGTGGAACAGCAACGTATGCGTACCAAAACCTGTGCTGACCTAACTCATTTGAAAGAGACAATAGGCAAGCGTAAATGGTTAAATGTTTATGAGTGGTTAGATTATGAGGCTTGAAGGAATTGTAGAAAAGGGTTGGGGAGGTGAGTATATCTTTGCCACCAACGACAAGTACTGTGGAAAGATCATGTACTTCAAAGATGCTGCCAAGTTCAGTATGCACTTTCATAGTGAAAAAGATGAAACATGGTTGGTGTTACAAGGACGTTTTGAAGTCAAGTATATCGATACAAAAGATGCCAGTGTACACAGTGAGATATTGGAAGAAGGCGATACCTGGCGTAATTTTCCACTGGAGCCACATCAGTTGATTTGTCTCGAAGAAGGTGTTATTATTGAAGTTAGTACACCAGACAGCGTGGAAGATAATTATCGTGTAGGTAAAGGAGACAGTCAGAAGTGAGAAGACTTTTTGTTATTGGATGTAGTTATAGTTCGTGGGTGCTGCCAACATGGGCGGACTTTTTGGGAACAGGATATGATCATTTTGAAAATTGGGCAGTACAGGGAATTGGAAATAATGGAATACTTCAGAGATTATCAGAGTGCATCATGTCAAATGAAATTACCAAAGATGATACTATAATTGTACAATGGACTGATTTTCATCGATACGATTATCACCAAGTTGATTCTTCGGGAAAGTTGAATTGGTCTAGCATGGGAGGGATATGGGCAACTGATACACACGACAAATTTGTTAGAGAATCGTGGAACGAATTTAGCTATGTATTACATTCAATGAATCATATTAATTGTGCAATTGGCTTATTGAAGAATTTACCTTGCAACTGGTTTATGACAAGTTCAATAGATTTAACACAAGATTTTGAAAAATTTCCTTCATTAAATATTTACAAACCTATGTTTGATGATCCACATTGGCTTCCTTATTTAGACAGTATTGCTCCAGCCACCCGAGATAAAATTGTTATTATAACTCCAACTATGGCATATGATGATGATCATTTAACGCCAAGATTGCATAATGAATGGTTAAAAAAATATCTACTACCCAAATTAGATACAACTATAGATGAAACTTTATTAAGTAGAATTGAAAACGCACTGGCCCCTGACAACGAATTATTTATTAATGAACACAATGCAGATTTAGTTTTTTTAGTAAGTGCTGACTGGACAAGATTGAGTTCAGTAGTAAAAGGATTGTAATGACAACAGTAATGGTCAACGGTACATTTGATGTGCTACACCCGGGCCACATTGCTTTACTGAATACAGCTCGAAGCTATGGCAATACTCTTATTGTGGCTATTGATACAGACCGTCGTGTTCGAGAACTCAAAGGCCTCCAACGCCCTATCAACTGTCAGAATGATCGTAGGATCATGCTGAGTAATCTCAAAGCAGTGGATATTGTAGAGTTCTTTGACAGTACAGAAGAACTTGTTAAATTAATGCAATTGTACAAGCCAGATGTGTATGTCAAAGGCAGTGACTGGAAACACGACACACAATCTACCGCACATCAATATTGTAAAGAAGTAATTTATTATGACAGAATTGAACCATACTCAAGTACAAAAATCATTCAACATATTGCTGATCGGCGATGACTGCGTAGACACTTATGTGTACGGAACTGTTGATCGCATTAGTCCCGAAGCACCAGTACCTGTGTTTGAACCAAAGTATGAAATAATCTTAGACGGCATGGCCGGCAACGTGCGTAAGAATTTAGAAGCATTGGGATGTGATGTAACATTTTTACACGGCAAGACCAACAGAAAAAAACGCATAATCGATCAACGTAGCAAGCAACATTTACTACGCATTGATCACGATGAGATTAGCGATCCTATCACGTTTGAAACAGCCATACCCGATATGTACGATGCTGTTGTGATTAGCGATTATAACAAAGGCTCAGTAAGCTACGAACTTGTCGAACAGCTGATCAAAGAAGTAAATGTACCAATCTTTATTGATACAAAGAAGCGAGACTTGGCAAGACTGAAAGGTTGTTACATAAAAATTAATAAACTAGAACACAGTTTGGCAACAAGTTTACCAAATCCGGAACATTTAATTGTTACCCACGGCGGCCTTGGGGCACAATGGAATGATTGGGTATATGCCGCAGAAATTGTTGGCGACGTAACCGATGTGTGCGGAGCAGGAGACACGTTTTTATCTGCATTAGTATATAAGTTTTTAGAAACTAATCATATGCCCAAAGCAATAGTATTTGCCAACAAAGCTGCTGGCATAACAGTACAGCATGTTGGAGTATATGCTCCTAGGCTTGAGGAAATAAAATGAAAGTATTGGTAACGGGTCACGAGGGATTTATAGGACAGAATCTAGTAAAATACATATACAATAACACAGACTGGAGTGTGGATGTGTATGATTGGAACAGCGGTATTCTGCCCAGCATACTAGAACAAGACTGGGTTATACACATTGGTGCTATCAGTAGCACAACTGAACGTGACCTTGATAAGATTATGCGACAAAACTATGACTTTACTCGCCAACTGTTTAACGCTTGTAAAACATATGGAGTCAATTTACAATATAGTAGCAGTGCTAGTTTGTACGGTATGGGTACAGACTTTGCTGAGACTGCACAACTGGATCCACGTACTCCTTATGCATGGAGCAAGTATCTATGTGAATACTATCATAGACAGCATCAAGGCGGCAGCATTGCACAGGGATTCCGTTACTTCAATGTGTACGGCAATCATGAAGAACACAAGGGCAGTCAAGGCAGTCCAATTAGTCAGTTTAGTACTCAAGCAGAAAATGGTCGTATCAAACTGTTTCACAACAGCAACAACTATCTGCGTGATTTTGTAGCAGTAGAAGATGTATGCAGAATACATGTAGAGTTTATTAAACGTGTTAAAGAATCTGGTGTGTGGAATTTAGGAACGGGCAAGGCAACTAGTTTTCAAGATATCGCAGATTTGATCAGTGAAAAGTATAATAGTAGCATAGAATACATAGATATGCCTGAAATACTCAAATCTAGCTATCAAAAGTATACTTGTGCAGACTTAACTAGACTAGAAAGTGCTATAGGTACACAGCACATGATCACAGTAAGGGATTGGCTTGATAAATATAAATTATGAGAGCAAACGAATTCCTAAACGAACACAAAAAAGGTGTACTGGCTAGAAAGTACAACTCAAAGCCACGCCCAACAGTTAATCCTAGTGTTGAGTTTGCTAAACAAAAAGCAAAAGTCAACGCACCTGTTAACGAAGATCCTGTAGAAAAGATAGACATCTTAAAGCAATTTGCCAAAGATTCTCCTAATCTACCTACTCCTAAGACTGCTATAGCGGCTACTTCGTCGAAGCCGACAACTCCGGCACCAACAGCATTTAAAAAACCAACAGCAATATCTAAACCTGCTAAAAAAACAGTTGCTTTAGAACCAACCGGTTTAGGTGCATCTATAGAGCAAGCTGCCAAAGCAGACGGAATCCACGGTGCCCATTTGGCTAATTTTATGGCACAGTCTAAAGTAGAAACTGCAAATTTTACAAGTCTCCACGAATGGGCATCGGGCGACAACTACGAAGGCCGTACTGATTTAGGAAATACACAGCCTGGAGATGGCCGCAGATTTAAAGGACGTGGTTTTATTCACCTTACCGGCCGCGGAGATTATACTAAATGCAACAAAGATTGCGGTTGGGAAAATACCAAAACTGACATTGTCAAAAACCCAGAGCTAGTTGCAACTAATATAAATGTTGCAGTCCAATCGGCATTGTGGTATTGGAACAGATATATTCGTAAAAATTATAAAGCTACCAGCATTGTAGCAGTATCTACTCGAGTCAACGGAACTAACCCCAACGGTCTTAATGCTCGAATTAATGCGTTTAAAGATTACTGTACCAAGTTAGGAATCACAATACAAGGTATCGCTATGCCTACAAAGAAACGTCCTACAAATGTTGCCTACTTTGATCCTGAAGATCCAGATGCAACTTATGCAGGCGATCCTACTCATGTGGCTCAGGATGATAGTGTTATTCAAACAGACTTAGCAGAAGGTCAATCAAGATGAGAGCAACTGAATTTACAGAACAATTTTGCCCAGAGTGTGGTGGCAGTTTAGCTGAACATGGCAAAGCCAGTCGTGCATTGTGTACCAGCGGCCGTCCAGATAACGACCTAGGTGCAAGTAATTTAGCATCCTGCAAGAGCCAAGGCCTGCGTGCCAGAGATGGTGAAAAGAGTCATTTGATTGGACATGGTAATAGCAAAGTACGTGTTACTGTAGGCGGCAAAAAGATCAAAGGCAAAAAGTACGGCGGCCCACTTCCAGATTACGGCACTAGGAAAGGCCAATAATGAAAACTATTGATATACTGTGTGAAGATACGGTGGCACCCACTACACTTGAAAAACCCACAGGTAATGCTCAGTCTAAAAAACAAATACCAGCATCTAGTAGCAAGCAATCGCAAGATGCTAGTAGCGATGCATTTGATCAAAAACTTACTACAGTAGCAAATAATCTAGGAATTAACAAAAGCGACCTGCTCAGGATCATGCACTTTGAAACTGCGGGAACTATGAGCCCTAGTCAACGTGCAGGAAACAATCCAAAAGCCGCAGTTGGACTCATACAGTTTACCAATAAAACTGCGGCTGACCTTGGCACTACAACTGATGCATTGAGTAAAATGACCGCAGTGGAACAATTGGATTATGTTGAAAAATACTATAAATCTAACAAACTACAACCGGGTACTGGTTTTGTTGATTTGTATATGATGACATACATGCCTGGAGTTGTAAAACAGAATAAGCCAGATGGATTTGTATTGGGTATAGATCCTAAATCAAAGAGATGGAGTAATGAAGATAAGAATGCTAATCCGTTTCCAGCTGATACATCGTTTACATGTGCGTCTAACTGGACCAGCAACCCAGCCTTTAGCAACTATGCTGACAGCAAGGGACGCGATTTCTTTACAGTGGGTGACGTTAAGAAAGTTATGCAAGGCCACCGTCACTAATAAATAACTGCATGGATATAGTAGGTAATTTATTAATAGCACCTCCAGCTGTAAAAAACAACTTCTGGCACAAAACAGTAATTCTAGTTACTGAACACCACAGTCAAGGTAGCGTGGGCCTCGTACTGAACAAACGCAGTCAAATGAGTATTCCTGAGTTTAGTAATCAATTGGGATTTGATATACAACTCCCAGGATTCATTTATGTTGGCGGCCCTGTTAGTCCAAAGAATTTAAGTTTTTTACATTCCAGCGACTGGCATTGTAGCAACACCATGCGGGTCAACGATGACTTGTTTATTAGCAGTTCGTTAGACATGTTACCTCGTATGGCTGCTGGTGACACTCCTGAATATTGGCGAATATGTTTGGGATTATGCGGCTGGGGCCCAGGCCAGTTGGATGCTGAAATAGAAGGCACTCCTCCCTGGAAACATGATAACAGTTGGTGCCTTGCTAAAAGCAGTTTAGAATTAGTTTTTGGTAACGATCACACGGATCAGTGGTGCAGTGCCTTAGATCGTTCGGGTTTAGAGTTTGCTCAAAGCATATTGACGTAAATACAATTTGAGTGTATAATTTATACTTCACTAGGTTGGGTCTGTAACACAATCAGAAAGAGTTTTTATGGCCGACACACTTTTGCTTAACGCAGATGGACTGCCAGTGAGTGTGCTTCCTTTGAGCACAATTACTTGGCAAGATGCTATCAAATATATGGTCCTGGACAAGGGCACAGTACTGGCATGGCATGAAAATTGGATAGTACACAGTGCCACTTGGCAAACTCCTGTACCCAGCATTATCATTCTACGCGACTACATGAAGACCAAAACCACAGTTCGATTCAGTCGTGCCAATGTACACTTACGGGACAGCGGCAAGTGCCAATATTGCGGCATCAGTGTGGATCGTAAAGAGTCCACACTGGATCACGTGATGCCTGTGAGTAAAGGTGGTAAGACAACTTGGGAAAACTGTGTAACAGCATGTGCCCCTTGTAATGCTTCCAAGGCAGACAAAGTTGGCCCCAAGCCGTTTGTCAAACCATACAAGCCAGACTACTACAATTTGGTCAACAAACGAAAGAAACTGGCGTTTGCTGTGAGACACGAAGAATGGTTACAATACTTGCAATAAAGAAGTTTCTTTGGAAATGCCTGGGCTTTTGTAGCCTAGGCATGGCCTATATTGGTGTAATAACACCTGGCATACCTTACAGTCCATTTGTGGTGTTTGCGGCCTATTGTTTTGCCAAAGGATCACCCAAGATGCATGCGTGGTTATACAATCACAAGATCTTTGGACCGTTCTTAACCAATTGGGGCGAAAAGCGTGTGTTCCCACAGAAGATGAAATACTTCATGCTGGCCATGATGAGTACCAGTTTAATTATTATGAGTTTTACTGTGCCTGTGCGTGGAGTTGTTTACACAGGCACATTCATGTTGTGTGTGGCAATATGGGCTTGGCGTTATCCCAGTAGTGTGTCTGAATATGACACCCGCATTGCCGCTGGCAAAAAGATAGGCTGGTTCAACAACAACTTCTAGGTAAATAGTAGTACTTAATTGGAGTACTACATGAAGAAATTATTATCACTATTTGTTTTAGCAATGGCCGGGCTTGGCTCTTGTGCAACATCTTACGCCTGGGAGCAACGTGCTCCATTAGCACCACAAGCCTGTGCCGTTCACAGCCCATATGGCTTTGCACAAACAACCCGTACAGCACAACCAATCTGCAGAGAAGCGTATCTAGTAGCATACGATGCTCCAGTAAAAATTCCAGTGTATGTTGCTTACACACTACTACCACAGAACGCACTAGGATGCTTTCCCCGCACCAACGCTTTTGTGGCTGATCAAAGTATACAAGGCGGTGCCCGCCCAGATGACTATGTTGGCACTGGCTACGACAAAGGCCATGCGGCACCAGACGGAGACCTCAGCTGGAGTCAGCAGGTTGAATATGAATCATTCCTAATGACCAACATGTATCCACAAGCAGGTTCTTTGAATCGTGGCGTGTGGAAACTACTTGAAACAGCAGTGCGTGGCTGGGCAGTGCAAACTAATCAAAGTTACACAATCTTTGTGGGTGCATTTTATGGTGCTGGTGACAAAACAATTGGTAACGGTGTCATTGTTCCGCATGGCTACTATAAGATTGTTGTTAACAACAATACCAAGCAAGTGGCTGGTTGGGCATTTCCACACGTTGCACCATATCCTAATTTAGGCAATGATTTAACTCAATTCCGTAAGCCACTTGCACAGATTCAACAAGAAGCTGGAGTCAAGTATGCATTTCCTCCAGGGTTTTCAGAACTACAGCCTGGCAAAGAATGGCCAGTTGATTTTGGAGCATTGACCAATGCCAAGCGAGCCAAATGTAAATCCGCCGACTGAACCTGATAAATATCCAGTATACCCCGAGGATGATGGATATGACAAGCCGAGAAACCCTTATAGCCCTGTTTAAAGGACTGTATATTGGACTAGCACTGTTTGGTGCTGGCCTGGGTGGACTACCCTTGACATTTGATGATATCAAAGACTTATGAGAGCAAGAGAATTTACTCCAAGTAAATTAGTTATCTTTGACATAGATGACACACTTGTTCATACACAGACCAAAGTGCATGTGATTCGCGATGGCCGTACTGTTAAAAGTCTAAACAGTCACGACTTTACTCATTATAAACTTCAACCTGGCGAATCGTTTGACTTCGGCGATTTCGCCAATGCACACGAATTCTTTACTAACGCCAAACCAATCATTCCAATGATTAATCAACTCAAGCATGACATTGCTACTGGTAACAAAGTAGTAATGGTTACTGCCCGTGCTGATTTTAACGATAGAGAATTATTCTTAGATACATTCCGTAAGTATGGAGTAGACATGGCCAAAGTTCATGTATACCGTGCTGGCAATATGACTGGCAAAATGCAAACAGAAGAAAAGAAAAAGATTATCATCCGTGATTTATTAAACAACGGTCATTATAACAAGGCTATAATGTATGATGATGCTGTTCCTAATTTAAAGTCATTTGTTGAATTAAAGAAAGAATATCCACATACTAAATTCTATGCATGGCATGTGAGTTTAGAAGGCGAGGCTAGCGAATATCATAGGACAAATGAATCACTAGAAGAAAATCAAGATGACTACGAAATACGCAATTACGATAAACTAGATAATATTTTATCCAAGTTATGTGAAATGGTTGTTAAAGGCCAACAGTCTGAAAAAGACTATGGTATGGTTGCTGCCGCAGTATTAGATCCAAAAAATCAAATAGTTGCCCGTTTAAATCGCCCAGGCCATGATGATAAACGTATTCATGCTGAACATGCGGCAATGCTAGACTATACAGAAAAGTATGGTGATATACCAGAAGGCAGCATTATAATTACTACATTAAGTCCCTGCAATGAGCATTTGGACGAACGTGACGGTCCAAGTTGTACAGAACTTATAAACAACAGTGTAGTTAAGAAAGTGTATTGCGGCTACATGGATCCCACACAGGACGATGACACTAGGCAGTTTAATCTTATGGAAACGGCCAACAAACAACTACGCAACAAGTGTAAACAATTTGCTGATACATTCTTGGATGATTTGAACGAAGTGCAGTTCGCCGGGCAAGAAATAGAAGGTAATATACTATCTCAACTTAAAGAAAAGTTTCCAAACTTATCTACTTTATTGTATTTTATTCCAGGCCTGGGACAAGCGTTAGTAGTTGCAGATGTTGCTAGTCAAATACAAATGTACAATCAAGCAATTGCCAAGATTGAACAACAATATCCTACACAGACAATTCAAGCAGTACAACAAAAAGTCGGCGACGACACAGCATTGGAGCCAATATGAAACAATTATTAGTCGTA
>Ga0304729_1000773_pt1 | contig 22292 bp, 31 predicted proteins | sample C_131016_MF_Meta_FD_190475 | JGI IMG/M metagenome (GOLD analysis project Ga0304729, IMG submission 190475) | Freshwater microbial communities from Lake Croche, Canada to study carbon cycling - C_131016_MF_MetaG (v2) (version 2) | ecosystem: Environmental > Aquatic > Freshwater > Lake | place... | reverse complement strand
CCTTTTCGCATGCGTTCGCGAAACTTTGAATCCCAAAATTAGTCAGGACTTTCGCTCATGGCAACTAACGGTCGACCGCCTAAGCCAGCCGAACTGAAACGCGCTCAGGGAAATCCCGGCAGACGCGCCCTTCCAGAGTTGGCTGTTGTCCAAACTCTTCCGATGGCCACCAAGATTCCAGACGCACCTGCCGACCTTGGTAAGGATGGCTTGGAGTTGTGGGGTCGTGCCTGGTCGATGGCTATCACTTGGCTTTCACCTGATTCTGACCTAAGCACTATTGAGAATGCTTGTCGTGCAGCTGACGATCTTGCTTCTGCTCGTGCTAGGTATCGGGCAACTACTGAACCTGCTGATGCTCGTGCTGTTGTTGCGTTGTCTAAGACTTTCACTGATGCCCTTTCAAGCCTTGGGTTTGACCCGACTGCTCGTTCTCGTCTTGGTGTTGCCGAGGTTAAACGTGCCAGCGCTTTGGATAACCTCATCGCTAAACGTCAGGCAAAGTAATGGCAACTCAGGGGCGAAGCAAGATTCAGGCGTGGCCACCACGATGGGTGACCACTGTGCCACCTGCCGATTTGAAGCGTAGTCGTGGCGAGGAAGTTGTCGACTTCGCTGAGGCTTTGTGCAAGATCACGAAGGAATCTATCGCTGGCGATGCTGGCTCACCGATGACCTTCAGACCTTGGCAACGCGAACTGACTCGCCAACTGTTTGCTCAGAAGGCTGATGGAACTTTGCGCCACAGAACTGCCCTTATCGGATTACCCCGTAAGAATGGCAAGTCGGCTTGGGCTGCATCTCTTGCCCTTGAGCATTTAGTGCTCGGCCCTTCTGGCGGTGAGATTTATTCTTGTGCCGCTGACCGCGACCAGGCAAAGATTGTGTTTGGCACTGTGAAGGAAATGATTCGCCTTCAGCCTGAACTGTCGGACTTCTTGCAGGTGTTCCGAGATACGATTTACAACCCGAAGAGTGGCACGACTTACCGCGCACTCTCGAGTGAAAGTTTCACCAAGGAAGGCCTCAGCCCAACGCTGACCATCTTCGATGAGGTTCACGCACAACCGAACCGTGAACTGTGGGATGTTATGAGCCTCGCTCAGGGCGCTCGCAAAGAACCAATGATGGTGGGCATCACTACCGCAGGGGTCAAGACTGATTCCAGCGGTCGGGATTCTTTGTGTTATGGGCTTTACCAGTACGGCCAGAAGGTTGCTACTGGCGAGGTCACTGACCCGTCATTCTTCTTCGCATGGTGGGAAGCCTCAGCTGAGTCTGACCATCGTGACCCGAAGACTTGGCTTGATGCCAATCCTGGCTTTGATGACATTGTTGCCGCCTCAGATTTTGAGTCGGTTATTAACCGAACGCCTGAGTCTGAGTTCCGAACAAAGCGCTGCAATCAGTGGATGTCGACCTCGGACACTTGGCTTCCTGCTGGCGCGTGGGATGGCATTGCCTCTGAGCGCATTGTTGAGGATGGCACTGCCGTTGTGCTTGCCTTTGATGGGTCTTACAACGGTGACTGTACTGCCATTGTTGGCGTGACGGTCGAGGATGTGCCTCATGCTTTCGTAGTTGAGGCGTGGGAGAAGCCTGACAATGAGGCTGCTGACTGGCAAGTTCCAGTGGCAGATGTTGAGCAGTCGATTCGTAATGCTTGCCTGAAGTGGCAGGTTGAGGAGATTGCTTGCGATCCTTACCGTTGGGCGAGAACTTTTCAGGTGCTTGAGGATGAGAATCTTCCTGTTGTCTTGTTCCCTCAGAGCGCAAGTCGCATGACTCCAGCGACCACTCGCTTCTATGAGGCTGTGATGAACAAGTCGATGACGCATGACGGTGACCCGATGTTTGCTCGTCATGTGTCGAATGCAACTTTGCGAACTGATGCTCGTGGTTCTCGCTTGTCGAAGGAAAGCCGACATTCGGCTCGACGTATCGACTTGGCGGTTGCCGCTGTTATGGGCCTTGAACGTGCTGCCTGGTGGAATGGGCAGGGTGGCGGCTTGCCAATGATCTTTGACCTTGATGACCTAGACGGAATGGGTGAGTTTGATGAATCGTGACCACATCACAACCGCAACTGAAATTGTGGGCGCTGGCTCAGTCTGTGCAGGAATTAGCCTTCACTTCGGTATCGATTTTGGTCTTATTGTCGGCGGCATCTTTGCCCTTGTCTTCTCTTATTTAGCAGGTAACGAATGAGTATTCTCCGCCGGTCTTCGGTAGTTGGGCGTTACCCACAGTTCAACAACTATGTCGCACCACTGTCCCAGCTGTATGGCCAGACTCAAGTAACCTCGAGCGCTGGCGAACGTGTCGATGAGTGGACTGCGCTTGGTGTTTCGAGCGTCATGTCGGCTGTCACGTTGTTGTGTGACTCGGTGGCTTCACTTCCGCTTCGTTGTTATGAAGTGATTGACGGTCAGCGTAAGAATGTTCCGTTGCCTTCATCTCTGGCGCAGCCTGACATCATCTCAGGCACAAACACGTTCGAGTTTATTCATCAGGTGATGGCTTCGCTTGTCCTTCATGGAAACGCTTACATTCACAAGGATGTTGACACTCGTGGCAACCTCATTGGTCTTGTGCCGTTACATCCGTACCAGATGCAGGTGTTGCCTACTGGTGACCAGATTGGTCGAGTGTATTTGCATCTCGGTAATGAGATGGCGAACGAGTCTTTGATGCACATTCGTTGGTTCACTCCACCGCAGTCGCTGGTTGGTGTGTCACCTTTGATTCAGTCACGAACCCTTGTCGGTCTGTCCTTAGCAATGGATCGTCACCTGTCACAGTTCTACGGCGAAGGTGCAACTCCTTCTGGCGTTCTTAGCACTGACCAGAAGTTGACGCTCGATCAGGCTCGCACAATTCAGGGAACGTGGGAAGCAACTCACCGTCGTCGTCGCCGTCCAGCGGTCTTGTCTGATGGCCTGAAGTTCACGCCTATCACAACCAGCGCAGCTGACATGGAAATGATTGCCACTCGCGAGCAGTTGATTCGTGACATTGCTCGTGTCTATCGAATCCCCGGTCACCTTATGGGTGTTACTGGCGATAATCAGACTTACCAAAACGTGGAACAGGCAAACCTGAACTTCTTGACGCACACACTTACTCCTTGGGTTCGCCGTCTTGAAACTGCCCTTTCCGAACTTCTGCCTATTGGTCAGGATGTTGTATTCGACTTTGCTTCACTTCTTCGCACTGATTCTTTGACTCAGGCGAAAGTTGCTGGTGTCTACATCGACAAGGGTGTTTCTAGCCCGAATGAGGCTCGCCAGATTATTGGTCGCGAACCTTACGAAGGTGGCGATTCATTCAATCAGGCTCTCATGGGTAACGTGGTTGCTGGCGGTGACCTTGCCTCTTTGGGTGAGGATGCTGATCCGAGCGCACCTGTTATGGGAGTGCTTGACTAATGGCTGATACTTTCCGACCACCACAGACTGTTCGTGACGAGGCTCAGAAGGCTCTTGGCTGGATTGCTGACGGCAAGGCTGGCTCAGGCTTCACTGACACCGGTCGCAAGCGTGCGAGCGATTTGGCGGCTGGAAGGCGTATGTCGCTCGAAACTGTGCTGAGAATGTATTCATTCTTTGCACGTCATGAGGTCGACAAGAAGGCAACTGGCTTCAATTCTGGCGAAGATGGTTTCCCAAGTGCTGGCCGCGTGGCTTGGTCTGCTTGGGGTGGGGATGCAGGGTTCGCATGGTCACGTTCTATTCGCGACAAAATGGCTGCACGTTCAGCACTTATCATTGGAGAAACAATGGAGAAAAGAGATTCGGAGTCAACTCCCGACCTAGTCGAAGAGTTGAGCGAGTTGCTTGGAACTGCGGTTCAGTTTTACTTCCGCGCTCATGGCGCACATTGGAACGTGAAGGGCGCTGACTTCAGCGAATACCACAAGCTGTTCCAGAAGATTTATGAAACCGCCTACGAACTCATTGACCCGATTGCTGAGAACCTTCGCAAGATTGGTTCAGTTGCTCCGTTCCACCTTGCAGAGTTCGCAATGCTTGGATACTTGCAGGATGCAAAGCCCGGTCAAGATCCTATGAGCCTTGCTCGTGACCTTCTGACTGCCAACGATGTGTTCTTGGATGAACTTGCTGATGTGTTTGATTGCGCTGTCGCTTTCAACCAGCAGGGAATCGCCAATTTCATTGCTGGCGCTATTGACGACCAGCAGTTCTACAAGTGGCAACTGACCGCTTCGCTTGGCGAGGAAGTTACTCAGCCTTCACCTGACCCATTGGATGCTCAGGGTGTGGATGAGGATGACATGGGCGATGAGCCTACTATTGCTGACCACATGATGCAGTCAATCGACGGTATGCGCTCTGCTTCAGGCTCAACAGATTTGCCGATTGGCTCTCGCGACTACAAGTGGGAATCTTCAGCTGCTGAGGGTCGTGTTCGTGATTGGGCTAATGGCGATTGGAACAAGTACGCTCAAGCCTTCTTCTATGTCAACCCTGACAAGAAGGGTCAGTTTGGCGGCTACAAGTTGCAGTTCGCTGACATTATTGGCGGAACTTTGACTGCTATTCCTCGTGGAATCTTTGCTGTGGCTGGTGTCTTGAATGGCGCTCGTGGTGGCGTGGACATTCCTGAAGAGGACATTGCCACTATCAAGACGAAGGTTTCTGACTATTACGACAAGATGGCGACTCAGTTCGAAGATCCAACCTTGGTTGTGCCTTTCGAGCCTCGCTCCGCTGAACTTAGTGAGGGTCTAATGATTGAAGAACGCAAGTCTGCTATTGCTTCCGCTGAACGTCTAACCTTTGAGGCTGAGGTTCGTGCTGTTGCTACCGATGATGGTTCACTTCGAATTGGTGGTTATGCTGCACAGTTCAACAAGGAAGCAACCGGTCTAAACTTCCGCGAGATGATTGCGCCTGGCGCTTTCACTCGATCATTGAAGTCTGGCGACCCAGTGTTCCTACTTGTCAACCATGACACCGACCAGTTGCCGTTGGCTTCGACTCAGGGTGGCACGTTGGTTCTATCTGAGGACAATGTCGGTCTTCGCATGGAAGCAACGCTTGACCCTTCGAATCCTCGCGCTGCCGAGTTGGCTTCGGCTCTTACTCGTGGCGACGTTGACAAGATGTCATTCGCTTTCAGTGTTGCTCCTGGAGGTGACACTCGCGAGGAAGGTCTTCGCACACTAACCGACTTGAACCTGTTTGAGGTTTCGGTTGTGACGTGGCCAGCCTATGACGCTTCATCTGTCGGAATGCGTTCTGAAGATTCTGTCGAAGATGACCTCGAACTTCGCAAGCGTAAAGTTGCGCTGAAGTTCAAACTTGATTCTCTCTAGGGGCAATCCCTTAGAGATGTCCCCGACGCTTCTGCCTCGGCGACTCAATAACCCACTAACCTACTTTTAAGGAGTAGCCATGTCCATGTTGGACTCTTTGCGCGAATCTCGCGCTACCGCCGCAGCTGATGCTGAGGCACTCCTTGCTGGTGAAGTGACTACTGAGGCACTAGATGCAGCAGAAGCACGTCACGCAGAGATCAAGGATCTCGACAGCAAGATTGAAGCAGCAGAGGCTCTTGAGGCTCGTACTGCTGAACTCAAGGAAGTTCGCGCTGCTGCGAATGTTCCAACCTTCGGTTCTGCCGTTGTTACTCGTGAGGCCATGACTTACGACAAGGGTTCAGACAACTCTTTCGTTCGCGACATGATCAACTCACAGCTTCGTGGTGACCGCGATTCATTCGACCGCCTTAACCGCCACCAGGCTGAAATGGCTGTTGAACTTCGTGACATCAACCGCACCGACACAAGCGGTGGCGACTTTGTTCCACCTTTGTACCTAATCAACGAATACGCAGAGTTCGCTCGTGCGGCTCGTGTTACTGCAAACCTAACAACCAACATGGCGCTTCCTGCTGGCACTGATAGCATCAACATTCCTGCTATCACCACAGGTTCACGCACTGGTTTCCAGGCTGCTGACAACTCAAGCACCTACGCTCCAACGTCACCTCGCGACCTTGTAACCTCAACCGTTACTGGTCGTGTAGAAACTATTAGTGGCTTCGAAAACGTGAGCATTCAGCTAATCGAGCAAAGCCCTATCGCTGGTGGTCTTGACAAGCTAATCTTCGGCGACTTGATGGCTGACTACGCATTGCAGTTGAACACTGCTGTTGCAGGTAACGGCGCTGGAACTGCTGGCTCACTGAAGGGCTTCGTCACACTTGGTACGGATACCACAAACGGTATTCCAACCACTTGGACTGAAACCACTCCTTCAGCAACTGGCGGTCTGACTGCTATCACGAAGGCAATCAGCAACGTCGTAACAAACCGTTACAAGGATGTAGAAGCCATCGTTATGGCTCCTTCAACTTGGTACTGGCTAGCCAGTGCAGTTGATGGCCAGAGCCGTCCGCTTATCGTTCCAACTGGCAACGGCCCATTCAACGCCGGTGGTGTTACAACCGCTCCTGGCGCTGCTGCTGGTCTTGTTGGTTCTATCTACGGTGTTCCTGTCTACGTTGACGCAACACTGAAGAACACTGTTGGCACGAACCAGTCACCAATCTTGGTTGGCAAGTTCAGCGACTCCTACCTGTTCGAATCAGGCGTGAAGACTCGCGTTCTTCCAGACGTTCTGTCTGCAAACCTGACCGTTCGTTTCCAGGTCTACGGTTACGCTGCACTGATTCACCGCTTCGCAAAGGCCGTTTCTGGCATCAGCGGAACTGGCGCAATCACTCCTTCAGGTTACTAATCTGAACCCGTCGGGTGGCGGCTCTAGGCTTAGGTCTAGGGTCGCCACTTGGCACTTCACTACATCAGGGGATGGACAATGGGGAAAGTTAAGACTTTACTTCTTGAGGCTGCAATCGCCATCGAGAAGGTGCTTGAAGCTGACGGCACGATTGAGCAAGTGTTGGAAACTGTCGACCAGATTTCGGACATTCGGGTGACCACTACGGATCGTGAAACTCGATGAGGTCACGGGAAACTGTTTGCATCGCTATTCCGCACGATGGCTCGATTGACACTCAACTGACTATTGACCTTGTGGGTTTGATGCGTGAGCGTCGACCAAGGATTGACTCTTTGCAAACTGTGCAGGGTCTTGGACTTCTAGCTCGAACTCGCAACTTGATCGTGAAGAACTTTCTGGACGATTCTCACGCTGACTGGTTGTTGATGATTGACTCTGACCAGTCGTTGCCTTTGTCGGCTTTCGACCTTCTAGTTGAAACTGCCCACAAGGATGACCGTCCGATTGTTGCCGGTCTAGTCTTCGCAGCATTCTTTGAGAATGAGGCTCTTCGCCCTGTCCCTGCGATCTATCAGTTGTCAGCTGACGGTGCAATGATTCCGATTGACAACTATCCGAAGAATGAAATCTTTCAGATTGACGGTGCTGGAACTGGTTGCCTTCTGGTTCACCGTTCTGTCCTCGAGGCAATGCGTGAAAAGGCGAATCCAAACCAAGGCTCTGATTGGTGCTGGTTCTTTGATGGCGCTATTGACGGCCGTTGGTTCAGCGAGGACTTGCTATTTTGCCGTAAGGCGACGGCTCTAGGTTTCCCCATCTTTGCCCACACTGGCGCAATTCTTGGACACCACAAGCAGTTCTGGCTAGATCAACGCCAGCACGAAATGTGGAAAGCGCACAACAACTAATCTCTCGGTGGCAGTGAACCCCTGCGCTGTCACCGAGTTCTATCTCAAGGAGTTCTGATGGCGTCTGCCTTTCCTGGCGGTTTGGATTCTTTCACCAATCCAACTGCAACGGATACCCTTGACTCGGCCACAGTGCCTCATGCTGCCCAACACAGCAACGCTAACGACGCTATTGAGGCGATTGAGTCCACACTAGGGGTGAATCCTCAAGGTGGCTCTGCGACCGTTACAGCCCGTCTGACGGCCCTTGATTCTACGGTGGCAGGCAAAGCACCAGCGTCAGGCATTAGTCCTTCAGCAATCACTGGAACGGCTGTCGTAACCGCTGACTCTAGACTTTCAGACACTCGAGTTCCGACCGATGCTTCGGTTACAGATGCAAAGATTGCTACGACTCTAAGTCCTTCTAAGATTACTGGAACGGCTGTCGTCACTTCTGACTCTAGACTTTCAGACACTCGAGTTCCGACCGATGCTTCGGTTACAGATGCAAAGATTGCCACGACTCTGAGTCCTTCGAAGATTACCGGTACGGCTGTGGTCACTTCTGACTCACGCCTAACCGATGCACGAACACCGACAGCTCATGCTTCAACTCATGGTGTGGCTGGTTCTGATCCTGTCACTGTTGCTTCAAGTCAGGTGACTGGCCTTGCCACCTCAGCAACCACTGACACCACTAACGCTTCAAACATTACTTCTGGCACTCTTGCTGCTGCCCGTGTCGCTACGTTGAACCAGAACACTACGGGTACGGCTGCGAGTTTGTCGGCTGCCTTGTCAACGACTCTTGGCGGTACCGGTGTCACTACTGGCCTGACTGTCCTTGACGGTGGCAACCTGACTGCTTCGACTGTGACTAATGCCAAGCTTGTGAACTCATCGGTGACGGTGAACGGTTCGGCTATTAGTCTTGGTGGTTCTGCTACGGTGACGGCAACCCCAACTGATGCCACTGTTACTGATGCAAAGATCGCTACGGCAGGTCTGGCTCAGTCAAGCCTGAATGGTGTGGCTATTGCTGATTGGGCTGCCTCTACTTCTTACGCCAAGGGTGACCTTGTCAACTATCTTGGTGTGGCGTATCGCCGTATTTCTGCTGGTACTTCTAGCTCAACTTTTGTTGGAACAATGTGGCAGCAGGTAACTCCGAGTTTGTCGGCTGTGGCTTCGAACATTACTGGCATTGCGACCAGTTCGATTACGGGTCTTGCAACTTCTGCAACGACTGACACCACTAATGCTTCGAACATTACTTCTGGCACGTTGCCTTTGGCTCAGTTGTCGGGTGTTGCCAAACTTGCTTCGGCTAACGCTTTCACTGTTGGCGGTCACACGATTACGTCTGAGGCTGTCGGTGTAAAGCCGTTGATTCTGAAGGGGTTTGTTTCTCAGACTGCTGACCTGTTGCAACTACAAGATTCATCAGGAACTTCTTACCTGACGATGACTGCATTTGGTGGTATTAGCAGTAACTTGTCGGGTATTTATCCTGCTCGTTTATCTATTGGTGCTGGACAATCTACTGTTATTGTTTCCGCATTTAGAGGTGTATCAGCCCAAACTGCCGATTTGACTCAGTGGCAAGCACAGGCCGCAACTGTCCTCGGTGGTCGCAACGCTGTTGCCCAAATCTATTCGGGATCAACCACACCAATCACCTCATCTGTCGGTGGTGCTACAACGGCGGCTTCAGGCACAGGCACAACTGCCACACTAACAATGACTTCGGCAACGAACCTTGCTGTGGGTGACATCATTGTGGTGGCCGGTGTGACACCTACTGGCTACAACACAACTGGTGCTGTGGTCACGGCTGTGTCTAACACTTCAACATTCACTGTTTCGTATGCCAACACTACGACTGGTTCTCAGACTGTGGCTGGTACTGTCAGCACTCCTGCACAGGCTTCAATCACGGCTCGTAGTGCTGGCACTGTTGGCTTGGCTATTCGTGGTGCAAGCGGTCAAGCAACATCACTGCTTTCATGTTCAGATAGCGCAGGAAACACCGTTGCAAGAATCACCCAGACAGGAAACGTGCAAGCAGGAAACTTGCAGTCCCTCAACGGCTTGGTCACGATTGGTGAGGCAAGCGGTGGCGGAAGGGCAATCTTGCAACGATGCACAAGTGCAATCACAAACCCAGGTGCAAACCTTGCAGGACTTTACTTCCGTGACGGAACTCTTCCAAACACTGTGAAACTTGTTGCTCGTGCTGGCACTGCTGGTGCAGAAACAACAATCTTTGACAACATTCCAACAACCTAGCAAGGGGCTAACTCATGGCAATCGACTTCAACAACCTACTCACCGCAGATCAGAAGCGTGACCTACTCACCCAGCGAATCCAACAATTCGCCACCGAGGCATACCAGCACGAACTCAACCGACAAATCGCTGTCACCGTCAATGATGAACAAGCTGTGCTTCAGGCCGAGTCTGCACTTGCCACACTAGAAACTGCGATCACGGTACATGAGGCTGAACTCGATGGCCTGTCGTAGCGGATGTCCGACACAGGATTGCCCGGACTATGCCACTTGTTGTCAGTCCATCAGCATAGATAGAACTAGCTTGAAAGTGAAGTGACCTTGTGACTGCGATGAAGCCTAGAATCCCGACTACTTCACAAAATGTTGGGACGTACTACAACAGCCTTGTCGCCTACAATTCACCGCTGACCTACAACCAGGCTTCAACTACTGGGGCGATGGAGTTTGTCACTCGACCAGTTGCAACCACCAACCGTCGGGCTGTGGCTACTGCTACAACTTCCCAACGATCAGTTGCCACTTCAAGCACGAAACCTCGAACTGTCCAGACCGCCACGATGAAAGCGAGATAACGCATGGCATCCTATGACTTGGGTGATGTTGCTGCCCTTGGTGTGACTATCACTAACACCGCAGGAACACCGCAGAACGCCACCGCTGTTGTCTGTACGGTCACACTTCCTGACGGCTCTACGGTCACGCCTAGCGTTACTAATAGCGGTGCTGGTCTTTATGACATCGCCTACACACCGACGATCTCAGGCCGTCACACAATCCGTTGGGTGGCTACTGGCACGAATGCTTCAGCGTTCACTGATGAGTTCACTGTTCGTGATCTGACAACTTTGCCGGTCGTGTCTTATGACATGGCACTAAGCCACCTCAACATCCCTGCCGCGTCAGCTGACGAGGATGAGATTCGCCGATTCATTGACGCTGCCCAAGACCTTGCCGAGAATTACGTTGGCGCTGTCCTTGGCCGTCGCACTATCACTGAAACTTATGACGGGCAGACTGACGTTCTTCGTCTTCGTTCACCTCGCGCTATCAGCATCACGACAGTTGTCGAATCTGGCACGACGTTGGATTCTAGCCAGTACAAGTTGGATGATACCGGTCAGCGACTTTACCGCCTGACCACCTCAACCATCTCGGCTTCGTCGTCTTTCGGTGCTTATGGATTCTGGGCATCTGGCGTGAATGCTGTCACGGTGACCTATGTTGCTGGATTCACAGTGACACCGCCAGCCGTCCAGCAAGGTGTGTTGGAAATCCTTCGCCATCTCTGGTCGACTCAACGTGGCGCTGTCAATGTCATGGGTCGTGGTGTTGGTGGCGATGAGTTCTATTCCACGCCGACCTATTCCTTGCCACGTCGTGCGATGGAGTTGCTCGATCCTGCCAGCCTTCCGGGCGTATGCTGATGGCTACTACTGCCTTTCCAGCCGTAGTTGCTGGCATCATTTCACAGTTGAAGGCTTCATCTGACTTGTCTGCTGTTCGCATCTTTGACGGTATCGAAGTGGATGAGTCGTATCCAAGCGACTTCATTGCTGTGGGCCATGACGGTTCAGACGATGGCGATGTGTCTGCTGTCAGTATTCGCCAGACGTATGAATCCCTTGGCGGTAAGCACATGTTTGAGGAAGGGTCAATCGACTGCTTCCTTGCCTGTTGGGATGGTTCGGACAATGTCGCAGCTCGACGCACTCGAGCATTTGAGTTGATGTCGGCTGTTGATACCGCTATCCGCACAGACCTTTCACTTGGTGGCTCGTGCCTATTTTCGGGCATTGACCAGCACACTACGAATTACCGCCAAACCAATGCAGGTGCAGCAGTAGTTATCACCTTTTCAATCACCTACAAAGCCAGAACATAGGAGCAACTCTCATGGCACAACTGAAAAACATTTCACCACTTGGTGACCTAGATGTCCCTGTTCTGGGTCGGGTTGTCGCAGCAGGTGAAACCGTAGAAATCGCTGACGCATTGGTTGACGGTTTCAAAGACCAAACTTCGACGTGGGAAGTTACTGTCCCTACGTCCAAGAAATCCACCCCAGAGTCGGCAGCGCCGGCAGAAACTCAAGGAGAATAAGCGATGACTGTTGGTGCTGGCGTAGGCGCGAGTCTAGGCGTATTTACCGAGGCGACGTTCAACACGTTCCCTGGCTCAATTACCACTTCAAAGTTTTACGAGTTCAACTCAGAGAACTTGAAATATAACAAGAACACAAAAGAAGGCATGGGTCTTCGTGGTGGCGGTACAGTTACCCGTTCACAGCGTCGCCTTCTTGTCACTTCTGATGCTTCTGGCGATTTTGAAATTGACTTGGCAACTCGTGGCATTGGCCTGATGCTTGCTTACGGAATGAGCAATCAGGTAAGCCCGACCACTGTCACGAGTGGCGTGTATCAGTACCAGTTCACTTTCGGTGATCCTGCTGGTGACATGTTCTCAACTCAGGTTCAGATTCCTCAATACGGTGGCACTGTCACCACTAAGACTCTGACCGGTTGCAAGGTTTCTAGCTTTGAATTAAGTGTCGCTAATGGTGACATTGCCAAGGGTAAGTTCACCATTGACGCTGCTGGGTTCAATACAACTCAGGCAACACAGGCTGCTTCTTACACTCCTTCATCGGCTTCGTCGTTGTTCACCTTTGCTGGCGCTTCGTTCAAGATTGCTGGCAACACTGTCACTAACGTGCGCGACTTCACACTCAATGTGGATAACGCACTCAAGACCGACCGCTACAACATGGTTGGTACTGGCGTTAAGTCTGAACAAGTTGTCAATGGCTTCCGCAAGGTTTCAGGCAAGATGACGCTGGAGTTCTCTGACACTGTTGCATTGGCTGCATTCATGGCCGACACCACTACATCGCTTGAACTGAATCTCAAGGGTGACCTGATTTCAGGCTCGAACTACCAGAACCTGAACATCTCGCTTCCTGCTTGCAAGTTTGATGCTGATACTCCAAACGTGTCAGGTGCTGGCCCGATTGACCTTGCAGTAAGTTTTACCGCTTACGACAACGGTTCGAGCGAGCCTTTGACTATCACTTACATCACAGCCGATTCCACTCTCTAATCACAACACAACTACAGGGGTAATTCATGAGTAACAAAATTGAACTGAGCAACGGTGGCTGGGCCATCCTTCGAGATCCAGCCACCGTTCCAGTCCGTCTTCGTCGACCTGTTGAAAAGGTCATGATTGAAATCAGCCAGGGTTCTGCTGGCGATGCTTTGAAGTCTGCACCTTCTGACTTGTCAGATGAAGCTAAGGCTGCCGAGGTTGCTGCAAACCTAGACGTTTCGGTCTATGACACTTTCAATAATTTGAACGATTTGATGATTGTGGCTCGCGTGGAGTCTTGGTCATTGAGCGACACTGTCACCCTTGACGGGGTTCTTGATTTGTCAGCTGCGGATTATGAAATCCTTCAGACTGCTGCTGCGCAAGATGTGACAGAGATGTTGCCGTCCTTTGCGCTTAGCACTGAGCAAGATTCCCCCACCAAGCCCTCAGACGTTTAGAGCGAGCGCTTGAGGGCGGAAGCGTAAGAGGCTCTCTGCCTGAACAACTACGCACCTACCGCCTTTGCAAGTTGATGTCCTGCACTCCTAGCCAACTTGAAGATGAGTCTGCTGCCACTCTTGACTGGCTTCTGGCGATAGATGACACCTACACGAAAGTTCACAACAAGCAACAAGAAAGTGAGTGATCGTGCCTGAGTTAGTTTCTGCGGTATTTCATGGTGTGAAAGCCTTCAAGGATGCAACGCATGAAACTGAGTTGCGAGTTGATAAGGCAACCATTGGTGCATTGAAAGAGAATCAGCGCATTTTGAAATTGGCAGTTCGTCGAAACCTTCGTGGCGCACCTCGATGGAATCAACGTGGCACATCAAAGGTCTACCCAAACGCAGTCAAAATCATGAACATGATGCACAACGAACCTCGTTCTGGCCCACCTGGGCGTTTTAGTGGCTTGTTGTATCGGGGTGTGGGTGGAGTGCGTCGTCCCAAGAAAATCGTTGGCGTTTGGGTTGGTGGCGTGGGTGTTGCTGGCGGTAAACACATGAAAGAAAACAACTTTAAGAAAAACACGCTAGAAGCCAAGTATCCATACTTTGCTCCAGCAGTGAAGGCCACAGAGCCAAAGATGCCAGCAGCTTACGAAAAGGGCTGGGCTAAAGCGGTAAACAAACAAGGAGGCTTGATTTAAGTGGGAATGTTGCCACCTGTATTCGTTGAGCTTCGTGCGTCCATTGGTGAGTTTTCAGCCAAAATGGGTGAGGCTCGTGCTGAGTTAACTTCCGTTGAAACCAAGGCAAGTTCAGCCTTTGCCAAAACTGCTGCCATTGGTAAGGGTGCGTTGCTAGGTCTTGGCGCTGTTGCTATTGGCGTAGGCATCATGAGCGTCAAAATGGCTGATGAGTTTGAAACCTCTCATGTCAAACTTGAGCAAGCCATCAAGAACGCTGGCGCTAATTTTGACGAGTTGTCACCGCACATCGACGCTGTTTCCAAGCGCATGGAAAACCTTGGCTTTACCAATGCTCAAACTGAAGATGCTCTTGCTAACTTAACTACTGCCCTAGGTAGCCCAAAGAAGGCTCTGGCCGACATGGGTATCGCTGCCGACCTTGCTCGCTACAAGCACATCGACTTGGCTTCTGCTGCAATTTTGGTGGCAAAGGCTTCCGAGGGTCAACTTCGACCATTGAAGGCTATGGGTATTGACCTTCCTATCGCTGCCGGTGGAGCTGCGAAATTGGCTAAAGCGCATGAAGGTTTGTCCAAGGCTCAGGCTACTTACAAGGCTTTACTTGAAGCCAGCCAGGATCCTGCCAACAAAGGCAAGATTTCAAGCGACAAACTTCACACCGCATACGTCAAAGTTCAAGAGGCGCAACATAAGGTCAATACGACTGCTAGTGCTGGCACAAAAATTATGGATGCTTTGAGCAAAAAAATGGGTGGTCAGGCTTCGGCTGCTAGTGACACTCTTGGCGGCAAGATGGGTGTCCTTAAGGCTCAGACCGAGGACATTTTCAAAAACATTGGCATAAAGCTTGTGCCAAAACTAATCACAATGATTGACAAGATGAGAGCGCTTGGCACTTTCATTTCACACAATAAGAAGCCTTTTGAGGCTTTGGCTATTGCAATTGGAACTGTACTTGTGGGCGCTATTGGTGCTTACATTTCCACGCTTGTGAAATCAACGATTGCATCTGCTGCAAGTTTTGCTGCCGACCTTGCTAGGGCTGCTTCTTGGGTTGCGTTTCGTATTGAATACTATGCAGTGGTAGGCGGCGCTGCCATCGCTTCAGCTGCGACAACGGCTGCTGCATGGATTGCCGCCAATGCTGCCATGATTCTTGCAACTGGTGGCATCATTCTGGCTATTGGTTTGTTGATTGCCGCTGGGTTCTACCTGAAGAACCATTGGAAAGAAATCACTGACAAGGTCAAAGAGGCTTTCGCCAAGGTTTCTGACTGGATTAAGGAACATTCCAAGATCATCAAGATTGCTTTGCTTGTCATCCTTGGCCCTATTGGTTTGCTAGTTGCTGCCGGTGTTTATCTCAAGAATCACTGGAAAGAAATCATGGAGAAAATCAAGGACGCAATTCACAAAGCGGCTGATTGGATTCATGACAAAGTTCAGTCAATCAAGGATGCGTTCAGCAACGTATTTAACAGTTTGTCAGACCTTGTCCACAATGCGTTTAGTTCTGTCGGCAACATCATCAAGGGCTATTTCAACATTTGGATTGGCATTGTTGACTTCATCATTGTGAAGTTGAACGGTGTCATTGACAAAGCAAACAAAGTCAAGATTCACATTCCTGGCATGGGAAATGTTGGCGTCAACATCCCGCACATTCCCGAGATTCCAAAACTTGCTGATGGTGGCATTGTTTCTCGCCCAACTATCGCCCTTATTGGTGAGGCTGGCCCTGAAGCGGTTGTGCCTTTGTCACGAGGTCGAGGACTTGGTGGGGGTCTTCATGTGACGGTTCATGTGCATGGATCGGTAGTTCAAGAAAAAGACTTGGCGGTCACGATTCGTGACAACATTGGTGTTCTGATGCGTCGTCAAGGTTTGAATCCAAGCATTCTGGGGGTCTAGATTATGGCGTTACTTGACGGCACAAATGCGCCAGTGGTTCGCATCTACCTCGACACCTCGAACCGTACTTCGGGCAAGTTCATCTTGTCGTATTCCTTGCTCGGTGGCTCTGACGTTCTTGGTGTGCCAGATGCACCTTTCACCACAAAGATTCAGTTGCCTAGCACTGACATGAGGTCAATCAGTATTCGTCGAGGTCGCACTCGTGAGGATCAGTCCTTTCAAGCTGGACAGGCGACGGTTACTTTTGACAACTTGTCAGGCAACTATGACCCACAGTTTCCTGGCGGTGGCTTCGGTTCAGTAACGGCCGCCACCGGCAATGGAACAACCTCGACCTACACCTACACTTATTCGGGCAGTTGGCAACCGTTCCACGTTGGTGACATCGTGTCGGTTCAGGGCTTAGGTATCGCCTCTGGTGGTTCACTAAACTTTTACAACTTGCCGATTGTGTCAATGGGGTCTAGAACTTTCACTGTTGCCTGGGCGCAGGTTGGCGTGTCATCGGGAACTGGTGCGGCTTTCAAAGGCTACACAGGCACAGACCTCAGCGCCCTTCTTGCTGGTGGAACTGGCGTTCAGATTACTGCTCAATACAGTTCTGGCACTGAGTACCCTATCTATTCTGGTTACATCGAGGATGTTCAGATTGAGCAGGGATTCTCGCCAAGTGTGACGTTGACTTGCGCTGATGCAATCACTTTGCTGTCTAAGCGTGTTGCCTACATTTCGACCCCTGACACCCCGATTGCAGCTGATACTCAAATCGGGCAAATCTTGAACGGTGCTGGGTGGAACTCTTCCTATCGCCTGATTCTGGCAAGCACTTACAACAACAGCAACATCAAGAGTGTGATGAGTGCTTGGGATGCTTGCAACACTATTGCCCTATCTGAGATGGGTCGGTTCTTTGTTGACCGTTCTGGCAAGCCTACGTTTCATGCGTTCGGACAACTTTACAACCGAACTGCTCGCAACACTTTCAGTGATCAACAAACTTCAGGCACTATCGAATACGATGAAATAGCGGTTACTGGTGGCGACAAGTATGTCATCAACACCATCACCCTGACGGTTGACAAGTATCAGGATGGAAGCGACCCAAAATCTGTCACCGTCACCAATGGTGCAAGCGCTAGTCGTTATGGCTCAATCAGTAAAACATTCACTAGCTACAATTACAGTGCTACCGACATGAAAACTATTGCCACCAACATGGCAACTCATTGGGCCACCCCGTCTTATCGAATCGAATCCATCGGGTTCAATCCTTACGGTCTAGGTTCAACCGAGTGGACTTCGCTATTACAGACTGAACTTGGTGATCGAGTAACAGTGAAGCGCACAATTCCTTATCGTGACGAATCCACCTATACTTGTTGTGTTGAATCTATCAACCATGACATCAGTCCAACGGATTGGCGTTGCAGCATGAATCTAAGTCCATCCAGTTTGTAGGAGTATCACATGGCTAATCTTCCAGTCAGCACAGTATTTACCAATGGCAATGCGCTTTCAGATGCTGATCTAAATAGTTTAAAAACCGGCATCAACCAGACCTATTCGACAACCTATCCAAACCAGTTGTCGTTCGTGTCCATGACTGACTCGGTGCTTCGACCTGTCCCCTTTGCCACCTCGACCGACAAGTTGTCCTTTGCAACTAACGTCAACGCTGGTGCTGGAACAAGTGCAACGGTTACCTTCGCAAAATCCACACGATTCACCCAAGTACCGATTGTGACCGTTACTGCTGAAACTTTGCCATCTACTGCCTACGCTTCGACCAACGCTTCAGCGGTCAGCACCACAGGTTTCACTTGGAAAATCTTCAACGTGGGTTCTGTAACTATCACCAGTTACTACATCCACTACCACGCCATCCAAATGACCTCAGCGGCAGCTGACAACAACTAGGGGAAATTATGCTTTGGAATCTTACTTGCCACACGCCTGAATGCTCGAACGACAACTTCACCGTTCAGTTTCCTGACCCAGCAGATTTAGTTATCTGTGGCGGTTGCCATCAGGAAATCACCGACAAGACACCAACCGAAACTAAGGAGTCCTAATGGCTTTCACTTCTGCTCAATACACAATCACCACATCTGCTCAAGTTATTGTTCCTGACGACATTTACGCCGAGGAAGTTCACCTTCATGTCAACGGTGGCATCTGTTACGTTGGCGATGCAACTGTGACAACTTCCAATGGTCTACGCCTAGACAATGGTGACAAGATTACATTCAGCACCCATAGTGGCCCACTTTATGCAGTGACCAATACCGGCACATTGACGCTTTATGTCGGGATTAGTCAGAAGTAATTCCATGCAGATTAGTCCTGACGCCGCCAACTTCGCTACCCTTGCCAGTTTCGTCCTTGCTGTTCTTGCAGGTGGCGCTGGTATTTGGCGACACATTGAAAAGCGCCAGAATGACTTCGAGCTTTACCAACACCGCATCTCCGACAAGTTGGATGCAATCGTTGTGCAGTTCGGGCCTAACGGTGGCGGTCTACGTCAGGCAGTCAATGAAATGGCACGAAAGATAGACAAGATTGAAGAACGCCAGATTGTTATTGGTGACAAGGTTGCCCACCTTCAGGGCGAGTTCGACCAACACATTGAAGATAACTAGGGAGTAATCATGGCCATTTCCAAAATCACAGGTTCTCAGGCTTTCGCCCATATGCACCAGTGGCTACTTCAGCACAAGAGTATTCCAGTGGGTCATTGCCATGCCACTTGTCAGAATGCCTGGGGACTTCCTGTCAAGTATGCCAGCGCTATTGACGCATGGAATCACATCCCTAAGAAGCACCGCCATACTGACATGAGCAAGGCTCCTATTGGCAGCCCCGTGTTTTTTTCTGGAGGGTTGTATGGTCATGTGGCACTTCAGTCTGATCGTGTAGGCGTGGTCATTTCAACTGACGCTCCAAGTGCTGGCTTCATTGGCGAAGAACGTGTCGAGTATTTCACGCGAGTCTGGGGCAAGGAACTTCTTGGCTGGGCTTCCCAATACAACGATGTAGACCTACAACTCGGCAAACTACCTTCGAAGGCGTAATCATGAACCCGAAACTTCAAGCAATCCTTGCCACCTATGCTCAGGCTTTCCTTGCCTGTGTCATTACAGCGATGGTGTCATTGAACGTGACACCTTTCACCATGACTAAGGCTGACCTTGTAAAGATTGGCAACGCAGTGTGGGCCTCATTCCTGCCTGTCATTGTCAAAGCTTTGAACCCGAAAGATTCAGCGTTCGGGATTGGCACGAAAAGATAGTTGCCTTTAGTCTGACTTCATGGACTTCATAGCCGAACTGAACGACCTGCACGTCGCTAAGAGTATTGCTCGACCTTTGTGTTCAATGAACACCATTCTTGGCAGTCTGAACGATGATGAGCGTGAAGCCTTACAGGCAGCGCTTGACAATCCTCTTATCCGCCACACTGACCTTGCCACTGTTCTGACGAACAAGGGTTTCAAGGTGAGCGCTGTCACTGTGAGCCGTCACCGCAATCGTGGCGAGTCGAACGGTTGTCGGTGTCCTCGATGACGTTGTCTGACGATCTCACGAAACTTGCCAGCGCCGGTCAATCTGGCTCTGATACTCGCACCACCAATACGCCCGAAGCATGGCGACCTCGACTTGAGGTTGACCCTGCTTCGGGCGGTTTCTTTGTGTCCACACCTAGAACCGCCGGTGACCTGCCAGATGCCGTTGACTTGCTGTCAGACTTTGACCTTGACCCATCTGTGTGGCGTGTCACTGGCGTTCGGCGCTCAATGTGGCAAAAGTATGACGGCGAGTGGCTGGAATCTGCCAAGGTCAGCATTGTCCCTGCCGAGCAGGTTCATTCGTCAGCTGACGACACCGACCTTCAGGCACTGATTGACCATGTGGAAAGGTGGCGACCACACGCCCGAATAAAGGCACACACAGGCAATCTGAGCGCTGTCTACGCCATCGGCGATACTCAGTGGGGTAAGGATGCTGGCGACGGTACAGAAGGCACAGTGAGGCGTGTGCTGACAGGTATCGAGGAATCTGTCCAGCGTCACAAAGACCTTATTCGCATCGGTCGACCAGTTGGAACTGTTGTCTTGCCTCAGATGGGAGATTGCATTGAAGGCAACGTCAGCCAGAATGGCAAGGTGTTGGGTCGCTCAGACCTATCGGTCACCCAACAGGTTCGGGTTGGCCGTCGAATGCTTCTGGCATGGATCAAGGCATTTGCACCATTGACCGAAGAACTTATCGTGCCAGTTGTCCCTGGCAACCATGACGAATCCCAGCGCTATGTCATTGGTGATGCCATCGACTCGTGGCAGGTTGAGGTTGCCTCAGCTGTGCAGGATGCTTGCGCTGAAAACCCTGCCCTTGCCCATGTCCAGTTCCGTTATCCCGACCGTGACCACCAAACCTTGGCGCTGAAAGTGTCGGAGTCAATCCTTGGGCTGGCGCATGGTCATCAGTCCCGAGATGCAGTCAAGTGGTGGCAAGGACAGGCGACAGGGCGAACGCCAGTGGGTGACGCTGACGTTCTACTAACTGCCCACTATCATCATTACAAGGTCAGCCAAGTCGGCCCACGCCTCTGGGTACAGATTCCAGCAATGGATGGCGGCTCGCCTTGGTGGCGTGATCGTGCAGGTTTGGAATCACCGACCGGCATCGTGTCATTTGTTATGGGTGAGGGTTACGACCCACGCCGAGATTTGTCAGTTCTAGCAGGAGAGCAAAGATGAAAGACCTCAACCGCAAAGACATCCTCGACCAGGCAACAGCGCTGACAGTTGGCGACCGTAATGCCCAGCATGGCAATCCGTACGAGAACCATGACAACATCGCCCGAATCTGGTCGGTCATTCTCGGGCGCAGGGTTGAACCCTTTCAGGTGGCGCTGTGCATGGCAGGGCTGAAACTTGCACGTCTGTCAGGTAATCCCGATAACATGGATTCATACATTGACGGTGCAGCGTACTTGGCCATTGCAGGGGAACTGGTCAACGCAGACCGACTGTGACACATAACTGAATAGAGCCTACGGCTCAAGACGACCCTTGTTGCGGCGCTCGATTTCACACCCTTTGAGCCTGGACAGGGGTCGTTTCTTTATGCCCGAAAACTTTCTGAAAATAGTTTGCGAAAATGCTTGACTTCAAATCTGAACGGCGTACGCTAATAAGTGTCGGAAGGACAACCGACAACGACAAAGGACAAAGGACAAAAAACATGACAACTAAGTTGATAAGCCCGAAAAACGTCAAAGCTGGTGACATTGTTAAGCCTTGCACAACAAATACGATTCACGAAATGCTTTATCCAGAACTTTATTGGGGTGAAGTAATTGAAATAACGCGTATTCGCCGCACGTCACGTTTACTTGTGCAGATGCCGTCTGGTATTCAACTGCCTGTTTATTTAGCACACAGCAAGCGCATTGAACTTAAGGTTGGTGCCTAATGTTTAACGCTTGGAACAATGCCCCTTGGACTCCTCGAGGTCGCAAGTTTAAGAACGCAGTTGAGGCTGTGCTGATGCTCGTGGCGACAATCCTTCTCATGTCTGAACCAAGTTGGTGGAAGTGATGGCATCCGAAACAGTCACCATGCTGGAGAAGTTGCTACAGGTCAATGACGTGCTTCGTGAACTCAAGCACAATCTGAACGTGTCGCCCGATGGCGCTGTTGCACTTGACTACATCACCGAGCGCCTAGAACGTGCATTGGAGGGCAACAAGTAATGTCTATTTATTTCACTATGATTGGACATGAGAGTTCGAACGCTCACACTGGTGGCGCTCCCTTGCACTTGTCCTACGAGGTTGAGCGCCACCTACCTTCTGGCGGTGTCGCATGAACCCCTACGAGTTCCCAGATCTTAGCGAAGGTTCATGTGTCGGTCTAAGCACCGAACTGTTCTTCCCTGAAACTGGCGTGAATGCCTCTGCGACAATCAAGAAGATGTGTGCCAACTGTCCGGTCGCCAAAGCTTGCCTCGAGTACGCTTTGCACGTTGAGGTAGAAGGCATCTGGGCTGGCACAGGAGTTGTCACCCGTCAAAAGTTGCGCCGAGATTTAGGCATCAAAGCCATAAAGATTCACACCCAATACACGACCGAAGCGATGATGACTCAAACCAAGTTCGCCATTGAGGCTCGCAAACGTAGGTCTAAAA
>Ga0304729_1000772_pt1 | contig 22327 bp, 22 predicted proteins | sample C_131016_MF_Meta_FD_190475 | JGI IMG/M metagenome (GOLD analysis project Ga0304729, IMG submission 190475) | Freshwater microbial communities from Lake Croche, Canada to study carbon cycling - C_131016_MF_MetaG (v2) (version 2) | ecosystem: Environmental > Aquatic > Freshwater > Lake | place... | reverse complement strand
ATTCCACCCTCCAACCTAAGTATAAGTATTGTGTCAGTTTCGATTTGAGGGCCAATTATTTCTTCAATTTCAATCCAAACAGTTGCACTTCAACTGGGTATGCTTTCTTACTATGAGTAATTTAGACCGACCTGAAATCGAACCAATGCTGGAGCCAGCTCCAGCTGTATTGACTACTAAAGACATCGTTGTTGGCGATGGTGCTGAAGCACCAGCAAACTCCATTGTGAACGTTCACTACCTAGGTGTTGACTACGAGACCGGTGAAGAGTTTGACTCTTCATGGGGTCGAGGAGAGTCAATTGAATTTCCGCTAAACAGACTCATCAAGGGTTGGCAGGATGGTATTCCTGGCATGAAGGTCGGCGGTAGAAGAATGCTTATCTGTCCACCAGAAGTTGCCTATGGTCCTGCAGGTAGCGGACACCAACTATCAGGTAGAACACTGGTATTCGTTATCGATCTACTTGGAGTTAAGTAGTCCTTAAAGTGAAAGAACCCCACCGTGGAGGGTGAGGTTCTAGTAGGCCCCGTCGGGATCGAACCGACGACCCACGGATTAAAAGTCCGTTGCTCTAACCAACTGAGCTAGAGGCCCATATCTGCATTGCAGACTTTCTATTCTAACTTTGTTGAGAGGTTATTTCTCAGAGAATGTAATAGTTGCCTGGACCGCTTGCTTCCAGCGTTTATAAGGCTCAGGGCTAATCTGTTCTGGAGTGAAAGATGTCTCAACTGGGTTGAGGTTTCTAAGTGTTTCTAGGTCTTTCCAGTAACCAATGCCAAGACCGGCAAGGTAGGCAGCCCCAAGGGCTGTTGAATCTAGGTTCGCTGGTCTTTCAATAGAGACTTGGAGTTGATCTGCTTGCAGTTGCATCAGCAAGTTATTGGCAGATGCTCCGCCATCAACTCTGAGTGAGTGTAGTTTGATCCCAGTTGTTGCCATCGCATCAAAAACATCTTTGACTTGGAAGGCTAGAGCTTCAAGAGTTGCTCTAGCTAGGTGGCCTCTTTGAGTTCCTCTGGTTAATCCAAAGACTGAGCCTCTGGCATCTGGAATCCAGTAAGGAGCGCCAAGACCAGTAAGTGCCGGCACAAAAACAATTCCTCCGTTATCAGGAACTTTTTTAGCGAGAGGTTCTATTTCTTCAGCAGAGTCAATGATCTTAAGTTCATCTCTAAGCCACTGCACTGCAGCTCCTGCAACAAATACTGAACCTTCGTTAGCGTAGGTTCTTACTTTCTTTAGTTGCCAAGCAACAGTAGTGATTAGGCCATTGTCTTGAAGGATTGCTTTCTCTCCGGTGTTCTGCAAGATAAATGCACCCGTTCCATAGGTGCATTTAGCGCCACCAATATCAAACTGGGTTTGACCAAAGAGTGCTGCTTGCTGATCTCCAGCTATTCCAGAGATAGGTATCTCTAAACCTAGGAAGGCTGCTGGGTTAGAAGTTGCCAGCAGACCACTTGAATCAACAACAGTTGGCAATGAGTGTTCAGGAATCTCAAACAGGTTTAGTAGTTCTTGATCCCATGTGCCGGTGTGAATGTTGTATAGCTGGGTTCTGGAAGCATTACTGGCATCTGTGATGTGAGCCTCACCATTGGTAAGTCTTGAGATTAGATATGTATCGATGGTGCCAACGATGGTGTCACCATCGATAACACTTTGCCAGATCTCTGGTTTGTTCTTGTTAATCCATCTGAGTTTTGATGCACTGAAGTAAGGGTCTAGGGGTAAACCTGTTTTCTGTTGGACTGAGCTGATGGCAGGGTTTGACTTTAGTTCTTCAAGAACTTCTGTTGTTCTTCTGTCTTGCCAAACAATCGCTCTGCAGGTGGAGACCAGGGTCTTTCTATTCCAAAGACCAACGGTTTCTCTCTGGTTAGTAATGCCGATAGCGCTGAAAGTATTGCCAACTTGAGCTATAACTTTTCTAGCTGCACTTAGGGTTGCTTGCCAGATCTCTTCTAGATCATGTTCCACCCAACCTGGCTGAGGGTAGTGCTGTGGGAATTCTTGATAGCCCCTGGCAGTTATCTTGCCTTCCTGGTTCACAGCGATAACTGTTACTCCAGTTGTTCCAGCATCAATAGAGAGAATCATAAGTTTTCCTTAGTGCGGCATAGGTTCGTATACAAGATCTTCTGGTTGGGAATCTTTTCTAGGCCATTCAATCAGTAGCATCGCTACAAGCATCAATGTTCCACCAAAGATGGTTTGCAGTGAAAGAATCTCTTGACCAACAGCAACTGAGGTTAGAGCTGCAAAGACAACTTCCATGGTCAAGATGATGGCAACTCTTGAAGCGTCCATAATCGACTGAGCCCAAGTCTGAATGAAGAAAGCTAAAGCAGTTGCAAATACAGCTGTGAATAAAACAGCAAACCAAACTTCACCATCGACTGGCGCTTGATAGCCATCAGGTAAAGCCCCTATCCAACAAACAACAGCAACTGTGGTTAGTTGAATCACAGTTAGTGCGTAAGCATCTTTACCAGGCGACCAGCGGCCAAGGCCAACGATGTGGGCTGCAAAACCTAGAGCACACAAAATAATCCAGATTTGCCCAAAGTCAAAGGAGGAATCTTTGATGGTGATGAAACCTAGCCCAACGGTAGCCAGGATTGCTCCTAAAGCAACAATTGATTTGGGCTTCTTTTTGAAGATAGCCCAGATCAGTAGTGGGGTGAGAATTACATATAAACCTGTAATGAAACTTGTGATGGCCGCAGTTGAGAGTTTTAGCCCGATGGTTTGCGTTACGTAGGAGAAGCCAAGAATGACTCCGAGGATAATTCCGTAAAGAAGAGTTGTGCCTCTGAAAGCCTTGAGAACTTTTGGCTTAGCTAAAACCATGAGAGCTGCTGCAATAGTGAAACGAATAGCTAGGAAATCAAAGACAGGTATCTTTTCCATAGCCGGTTTCATGGCTACAAAGGAAGCACCCCAGGCAATGGTGACTACCAATAGCCCTAGAACACCTAGAGTGTTTTTCTTCACTAGGTCAGTCTATTTCTGGCGTTTGATTGCAGTGTTGTGAGCGATGTGTCTAACCATGCTTGGAAAAACCAAACCATGCATCGGAAATACCGTCCACCAATAAATCTGACCAAGTAAACCTTTAGGTACGAAGATGGCTCTCTGCGTGACTTTGGTGCCGCCTTCTTTAGTTGGTTCTGCTTGCCATTCCAACCAAGCCAGACCCGGCATCTTCATCTCTGCTCTAAGCCTCAGAAGATGTGGTCTTTCCAATGCCTCAACTCTCCAGAAATCTAACGATTCGCCTTCAAGGAGGAAGTAAGGATCTCTTCTGCCACGTCTTAGACCAACTCCGCCGACTAGGCGATCTTGTAATCCTCTAAGTTCCCAAGCCCAGGTAGCGGTTGAATAACCGTTATCGCCACCAATAGATTCAATACGTTGCCAAACCTTCTCGATTGGCTCCGTGCTGATTTCAACCCTGATATCGGTGTATAGCGAACCACCAGCCCACTTAGGGTCAGTCGGTAGTGGTTCGCTAGAGGTGCCAGGTAATGAAGCATTAGACCAGCGTGTTTCTACGTTGGCTTCTTTGATACGAGTAAGAGCTAAGGCAACAGCCTTCTTGAAAGTGGTTAGTCCACCTTTAGGGTCAGGAATGTATTTCTTGATGGAGTCATCTTGAGCCACCACTTCGTTTCTAAGTGAGTCAATGAGTCTTCGAGCAAGAGTAATTGGAACTGGTGTTACTAAACCCACCCAACCACTTGAAAGCCTTGGTGTTAGCACCGGTAGCGGCATGATGATTCTCTTCCGCAAACCTGCAGCTTCCGCATACTGCATCATCAAATCTTTATAGGTCAGAACTTCTGGCCCACCAATATCAAAGTGCTGATTGAGTTTTTCTTTCACACCAACAGCACCAACCAGATATCTCAATACATCTCTAACAGCAATTGGCTGGATACGCACAGTTACCCATTTAGGGGTAACCATGATTGGGAGACGTTCAGTTAGGTAACGAAGCATTTCAAAAGATGCCGAACCTGAACCAATTACCACTCCGGCTCGAAGTTCAATGGTTGGCACCCCTGAGGTTCTTAGGATTTCACCGGTTTCAGCTCTTGCAGAAAGGTGCGCACTGAGTTTGGCTTCTGTCTCAGCCATGCCACCTAAGTAAATAATTCTTTGCACGTTGTTCTCTTTGGCACATTCACCAAAACTCTTAGCCCAGTCACGCTCTAGTTGTTCAAAATCATCTCTAACCATCAAGGCATGCAAAAGGTAAAAAGCAACATCAACACCTTTGAGAGCCCTGCTTAATGCCTCCCGTTCATTGGCATCACCTTCAACAATCTGAACTCTTGAAAACCATGGGTAACTAGTAAGACGTTCAGCATGACGAGCGAAGACTCGAACGCGATAACCATGCTCCAGGAGTTCACGAACTAATCGGCCACCGATGTATCCGGTAGCGCCAGTGACCAAACAAAGTGCAGGTTCGCCATCAGCATTTAGGGCAAGCGGTAAACCGCCGGTAACTTCATCTCTCATTAGGCAACCTGCGACTTAAGGCCTTCAACGGTATTTCTATAGAGTGGTTTCTTTTCTCCTGCTTCAATAGCAATAGCCAACCTGTTTTCAACAGGGGAGACAGGACAGGTTGCAAAATCTGTATATGAGCAAGGGAAGTTACCTGAGTAGTTGAAATCAAGAATGTATGAACCATCTTCTTTATGGAAAGCATTTACCGATCTACCGGTGCCATAAGTGATGTTGCCAGAGGTAGTGTCTTTGTAATAAACAGTTAGGTCTTCGCTGTTAGCTTTATCAAAGGCTGTTAGTCGATAGTCAGTTCCATCAATATTGAATACCAAAGCACCAGGGGAAACGTATGCGTGGGTCATCCCTTCAACAACAGAACCAACAACAACTTCCTTAGGGGCTTCGTTTTCTTCTAGTTTGGCTACGACACAGAACTCTGGGTTGTAATCAAAAGTGATTACCCCTTCAAAAGATTTAAGCATCTGGCTGTTTGGATCTCTCGGTCGAACTACCAGTTGACCATTACGACTAGCTAATTCAACTTTGATGCCATCGTAATCAAAAGTAATTTCACCTCTAGGTTCAATGGTCCAAGAGCGGTTACCGGTGTCGCTGTCGTTGACAAAAACTGTGTGATCTTCACTCCACCAATTACCGGAGATACCCTGGATACTTTGTGGTTCCTTAGTCAACCAAACCAAGTTAGTGATGGATAGGAAACCGGTTGGGTTCGAAAAGTTCTTGTTTCTGGCTTCAAGCCAGGTGAGCCATGCTGCAGGAGAATTATTCATCTAAAAAGACTAATCCCCGCTGACTGGTCCTTCGAACTCGATGCCAACAATTTTGGCCTTCTTTTTACCTGTTCCTTGCGCCAAATGAACCACACAGATATCCCCAGGCTTTAGGGTTAGAGCCTCTTCAAGCTCCTTACGCTGAGCTTTATCACCGTAAGCACCAAGGGCTTCAATGATGGTTGGCAGGGCAGGACGATGGCTACACACCACAACCCGCTTCTCTGTCTCAACCAGGCTGTTTATCAGCTTGTGAGTGCGCTGAGGGCCATTTTTAGCCCCTAATTCGCTTAGTTGTGAGCGTTCAACCAGTTTGATCTTGTGTTTAGTTTTAAATGGCTGGACTGTGTCTAAACAACGCTTCCACCTGCTCGAAACAACAAGTTTTGGGCCATAGGCATTCAAGATGTTGGTCAAAGCTACCGCCTGAGCTAGACCCTGTTTCAATAGCGGCCTCGTTGCTTCGCCCTTGGCCCATTCACTTCTTGTTGTTGCCTTGGCGTGACGCAACACAATAAATGGCCGGGTGTCTAACTGGTTCTTCTCATCTAGTGAAACTAATACTTTGAGTGGTTCATTGTCGAACTTATAACTCATCCGTTTCTTAGCCTCGGCAACGCTAAGCCATTCAAAAGTGCTCACTTCATCATCTGGTGTGAATTTTTGTTTTCTAAGTGCCTCATCGGAAACCTGGGCAGACCAGTAGTGGACTACCTTCTTTGAACCGTTGTCTAATTTGTATTCACTGACAAATAACTTCACGCCAAGAGAAACCTTGAGACCAGTTTCTTCTTTGAGTTCACGAACAGCTGCTTCACTGACAGCTTCGCCTTTATCTAGTTTTCCCTTAGGCCAGCTCCAGTCGTCATAGCGAGAGCGATGAATCATAAGAACGCGGAGCTCACCTTTTTCCTTACGCCATAAAATAGCGCCGGCTGCAACAACTGGCATTACTGAGAACCAGGTCTTCTATTCAAAATGTTTTGCATAGTTCGGTCTTGAACATCGACATAGCCAACGCTTGATGGGTTGCCACCGTTTTTGAGCCATGAACCATCAGGGCTTAAATGCCATGAAGCAGAGGTGTCCGCCATCGCCAAACTAAATAGATTTTCCATTTCAGCTAAGTGATCGTGAGCACGAAGACGAACCAGTGTTTCAACTCGTCTGTCTAGGTTTCTATGCATCATGTCAGCTGAACCGATGTAAACAACAGCATCGCCTTGGTTGTGGAATCTAAATACTCTGGAGTGTTCCAGGTATCGACCAAGAACAGATCTGACCTTGATGGTTTCACTAAGACCAGGCACTCCAGGCTTTAGAGCACACATACCTCTGACCAGAATATCGATTGGCACCCCTGCTTTTGAAGCACGGTAAAGCGAATCAATAATCTGTTCGTCAACTAGTGAATTCAGTTTGATTTGAATTCCAGATTGCTTACCTGCAATCGCATTCTTAGCTTCTTGCTCGATGAGATTAGTAAGTCCTTCACGAACACCAACCGGGGAGACCAGAAGCTCATTGAAAGAGAGATCTTCAGCGTAGGCAGATAACCGGTTGAACAACTTAGCAATGTCTTCACCAACTGAATCTCTGCTGGTAAGTAGTCCATAGTCTTCATAGAATCTTGCAGTCTTCGGGTTGTAGTTACCGGTACCGATGTGACAGTAACGCTTCAATCGACCATCTTCTTGACGAATGACCAGAGCTAACTTGCAGTGAGTCTTTAGCCCAACAATTCCATACACAACGTGAACACCCGCTTGCTCAAGCTTTCTAGCCCAACCAATGTTGTTCTGCTCATCGAATCGAGCTTTGATCTCAACTAGGGCAAGCACCTGCTTACCAGCTCTTGCCGCGTTAATGAGAGCGTCAATGATGGGTGAATCACCGCTGGTTCTGTATAGGGTCTGCTTGATAGCAAAGACCTTAGGGTCATTAGCAGCTTGCTCAATAAAGGCCTGGACACTGGTGGAGAAAGACTCGTAAGGGTGATGCAGCAGAACATCTCGTTGGCGCAGGGCACTAAAGATGCTAAGTCCCTCATCGGCCGCGCTCTTCAGATATCGGTTGGTCACCCTCTGGTGCGGGGCATAATGAAGATCAGCGCGCTTCATGAAAGCAATGTCACTAAGGCCGGTTAGGTCTAGAGGACCTTCAAGTGCATAGACATCTTCAGTTTCGATATCCAGTTCTTCCATTAGAAGTTCTAGCACTTCCTTATCTATGGTGCTGGAAACCTCTAGCCGAACAGCGGGACCAAATCTTCTTCTAAGTAATTCAGCCTCTAAAGCTTGCAAGAGATTTTCTGCTTCGTCTTCATCAACATCAAGATCTTCATTTCGAGTAACTCTGAAGTTGTGATATTGAACAACTTCCATACCTTCGAAAAGTGAACCTAGGTGTTGACCAATTATTTCTTCCAGTGGAACAAAGCGAACACCGAGGCTTGCCCCTGGCACTCGAACAAAACGAGGAAGCGTTGGTGGCACCTTTACTCTGGCAAATAATCTGCTGTCATTTTCTGGATGTCTTACCATCACAGCAATGTTCAGCGAAAGGCCTGAGATGTATGGGAAAGGGTGGGCAGGGTCAACTGCAAGGGGAGTAAGAACTGGGAAGATCTGCTTACGGTAGTAATCGGTGAGCGCTTCTTTTTCAGTTTCTTCAAGCTTGTTCCAAGAAGTGATATTGATTCGAGCAGCTTCAAGCTGAGGCTCGATAACTTCGATGAACAGTTTGCTGTGTCGCTCTTGCAGAGCGTGAGCTGCTTGGCTGATTCGAGTTAGTACTTCTTGTGGTTCTGATCCCGCACTTGAAGTCACAGCAAGGCCGGTAGCTATTCTTCTTTTTAGTCCAGCAACTCGAACCATAAAGAACTCATCAAGGTTTGATGCGAAGATACCTAGAAAGTTGACTCTTTCCAGCAGTGGGAGAGTTTCATCTTCAGCAAGTTCTAAAACGCGTTCGTTAAACGAAAGCCATGAAAGTTCACGGTCAATAAAACGATCGTGCGGTAGATCATGGCCGTTCGGTGGCAATGTGATTGCCATGGTCTCTTCAGACATCTTTTTATCCTCGCAGTTCTTGTTTGACAGTCGGTGAACGTTTAGTAACCACTAGGAATCGAAGCAGAATCTTCGATTGCGTTGTTGAAGCGGTAACCAACGTTACGAACAGTTCCAATTAGGCCCTCAAGATCACCTAGTTTTGCTCTGAGGCGACGAATGTGAACATCAACTGTTCTGGTTCCGCCAAAGTAGTCGTAACCCCAGACTTCACTTAGCAGCTGGTCTCTGGTGAAGACTCGACCTGGATGCTGCGCTAAGAACTTGATAAGTTCAAATTCTTTGAAAGTTAGGTCCATCGGTTCACCATGAACCTTGGCCGAGTAAGAAGCTTCATCGATAACAACACCGGAGGCATGGATCTTTCCCTGTGCATCGGAGGTAGTTGCTCTAGCTATAGCCAATCTGATGCGGGCATCTATCTCGGCTGGTCCTGCTGTTTCTAAGAGAAAATCGTCAGCACCCCATTCAAGTGATAGTGCTGCGAGTCCTCCCTCACTAATAACAAGGAATAGCGGTGAAGATAAACCCGTGGTTTTTAGAAGTGTTGCCAATGATTTAGCGGCAACCAGGTCTTTACGGGCATCAAGCAGGATTAGGTCGGCAGCTGGGGCGTTCATGAGTGCTGCCGGCTCTGCGGGAATCTGACGCACCTTGTGGCTGAGCAGAGCTAACGCAGGGAGCATGCTGTGGTCTGAGGATTCAGACAAGACGAGCAAATGTGCCAATTTGCCTCCTGATTAGTGCTTAAATCCTACCCTTGGATAAGACCCGATAGGGCATGATGGTTTTTATGAGGAAAGAATGGCTTTCAATAGCCTCCGTCTGGTTACTAGTTGCTGTTGGGGCTCTCTATGTAATTCTGAACTTGGAGCAGGGCGATGCCATTAGAAGCTTCGGTGTCCTAGCTGCTGGCTCCCTAGCCCTGGTCGCTGTGGTTCACCTGTTCAGCTCGCACTCCGAAGGCATAGTTCGAAGGCTGATCTTCGCTGCCGGCGGGGCTTACGCCATTTTGGCCATAGCCGGTTTGTATATATTGCTTCTTGGCTAAACTTGGAACCATGCCTCTAGATATCTTCTTTTTAGGACTGCTAATACTTGCAGGTCTTGCCATCGGTGCTATCAGCATCCTCGTGCTTTACAAACTCTTTAAGGGCCAGCGCTAGTTGTTCGTTCTTCCTGAAGGTCTTCCACTTGAACTAACTCCCTTAGCGTTCCTAGTTGGAACATGGGAGGGCATCGGTGTGGTCAGCAACAAATACGTTGCTAATGAAGACTCAACCGAGCAGAAGTTTCAACAGAAAGTAACCTTTGCAGTAAGCGAAGGCAACTATTTGACCTATCACGCAACGTCAAGACTGCTAGGCGATGAAACTGATGGCTCTAAAGATGTTGAACTACCTGCTGAACTTGGTTTCTGGAGACTAGCAAAACCTGCTGAGCAGGCTGATTTTGGTCCATTGGTTTTACCTGGCACAGGTTCAAGAAATATAAATTCAGCTGAAGATCTTGAACTACTTAGAAATGAACGCGGTGGCTTTGATATTGAAGCGTCGATTATTCATCCTGGTGGAGCATATGAGTTCTATGCAGGGCAGGTTCTAAAAGGTCGGATAGACATGCAAACTGTTGCAGGTTCTCACATGCCAGCTCATTTAGTTGATGCTGGTAAGAGCTGGGGCTATGCCGAGAGAATGTTTGGCACCTTAACCCAAGAAGGTGTTGTGAAACTACTTTGGGTTATGGAAGTTGCGCCTTCTGTTCGTGAAGCTATGGTCCCACTTGTTTCAGTTGAACTTGATCGCATTGCCTAAACCATGACACAGAGTTTTTCTAATCCACTAGTTGAACAAAGAGAATTTATTGCAGGGAACTCTGCAATTTCTTTAGAAGACAAATCAGTAGTCGCAATCTCAGGGGTTGACAGACTGACATGGTTAAATGACATCCTTTCCCAGAAACTAGATGACCTCTCTAGAGGTGATTCAACTGAAGCCCTCTGGCTTGATGCTCAAGGAAGAATAGTTAGAGATTTTCACATCATTGATGATGGTGAAACTACTTGGCTCATAACTTTTAGTAAAGAGTTGGAAGAACTACTTACTCAACTAAAGCGCATGGTCTTTAGAGCAAAAGTTGTCATTACCGATCGCACAAACGAGTTTGTTGTTATCGCTACTTGGAACAAACCAGTGGAACAAGTTTTTATTTACAATGAAGTTTCATTGCAGTGGATTGACCCTTGGCCTGCAACAGCTGTTGGTGGCTGGCGTTATGGCGATAAGCCAACAGCGCCTTGGGAATACCGAGAAGCACTAGTGCCAGTAACTTCTGAACCTCAGGTTTGGCAGAGCTTTACCAAAGCTGGCACTATGGCCCTCGATGCGCTGCGTGTTGCCGCATTCAAGCCAGCAGGTCCTAATGAAGTAGATGAGAAGTCTTTACCCCATGAGTCTGATTGGCTGGCAACAGCAGTACACATGAATAAGGGTTGTTACCGAGGCCAGGAAGCTGTTGCCAAGGTGCATAACCTAGGGCATCCTCCTCGTCGCTTGGTCTTCTTGCACCTTGATGGATCTGCTCATGCTTTACCTGATACCGGTGATGAGCTCTATTTAGGCGAGGACTTGGTTGGCAAGGTTACCTCAGTCGGTCAACACTTTGAGGTGGGTCCTATTGCTCTTGCTCTGGTGAAAAGAAATGTTTCTCTAGAGGCGCAGCTGTCTATTGTTTCTGGAACGGAAACTATAAGCGCAACCCAAGAGGTTATTGTCCCGCAGAGTGCCGGTTCTGTAATTGATCTAGGTGAGTTCCGTGCCAAGAAAAAGTAGTGCACTGCACTGGTCAATAAGAGAATCAACTAGAAGAGTAATTGAATCAATTGCTCCTGCACTTCAAATAACTATTGGTGCTTTACTTGCATACTCTTTAGCCCATTTCGGATTAGATCACGCAACACCACTACTTGCCATGACGGTATGTATTACTTCTTTAGGGTTTTCAAGAGATGCAAGACCTCGAAGAATTGTGCAGACAAGTATCGGCATGGTTGTTGGAATTGCCATCAGTGATGTTGCTTTAGTTTTATTAGGTTCAGGAATTCTGGAACTGGCTTTAGTTCTACTTACCGTATTGCTTGCCGCAAGATTTATTTCAGGTAGTTCTGCATTTGCCCTAACAGCTGCTATTCAAGCGATGATTGTGCAATTACTTCCTGCTCCTCCTGGTGGAGTCTTTGTTAGAACTCTCGATGGGCTCATCGGAGGTGTAATGGCTTTAGTTGTTACCGCTCTTATTCCAAGAGATCCAAGAGGTTTAGCCCGAACGGATGCCAATAAGTTATTTGATTTCTTTATCGAATCTTTAGAGTCACTAAGACTGGCTCTAAGAGATGTGAACATTTCTTTAGCTGATGATGCTCTTCGTAAGGTCAGAAGATCACAACCACTTATTGATAACTGGCGGATGTCTTTAGATAGTGCAGTTGCTATTAGCCGAATCAGTCCGTTCCTAAACAAGTATCGAGATGAACTAAAGGGTCAGGTAAGACTCATGCGAGGCATGGATCTTGCCACCCGTAATCTTCGAGTGATTGTCAGAAGAGTCGACTTCTTACTCAAAGATGGCAAGGCAAGGCCTTACCTGTCTGAACTATGTGATCAGTTAGCTGATGCAGTGACATTGATGCGCGAAGGGCTAAGCGATAAGGAAGCTCTTGAATCAGCTCAGCAACAGTTACTGGAAATCATCCGACAGCTAGACCCAAAGCGCTTTGGTATTGCTGACCAGATTAGAGAAGCTAGCGTGCTGTTACTGCTTAGACCTTTACTTGTTGATTTACTTTGCGCCAGTGGGATGACTGAAGATGACGCTAGGGCTGAATTACCTGAGGTTTAACAGCTTCCCAGCTAATTGTTAGTTCCCCTAGTTTCCAACGCTTAGCTTCGTTATTTATTGGCCAACCTTGTTTCTTGAGATCCTCACATGTTGCTACCCAGCGTTGAGCGGGAGAGAAGATGGCAAGGCCGGCATGGTTGGCCCAGTCAGCATCTAAATCTTTTAGTAACTGGTAAATAGGTTCCCCTGGCACATTGTGGTGAATCAGTGCTTTAGGTAAGCGTTCAGCAACCTTGGAAGGTTTATCTAAACCTCTAAGTCTGAGTGAGATAGTGAATAACTGAGGTCCCTTGGTATCTAGAGTTACCCAGCTTGCTAGACGACCTATCTCATCGCAGGTGCCTTCGATGATTAGTCCCTCAGGGCTAATTCTTGACTGCATTAGTTGCCAAGCTGCGCTTACTTCTTCTTCGTCATACTGACGAAGTACATTCATAGCTCTGATAACTGTGACAGTTTTTTGAGTTATCTCTTTTGGAAGTGGCACTTCAAACCCACCTAAACCAAAGAACAAGTTTTCAGTCTCAAAAGGAATTGCTCGCTCAACTCGTTCACGATCAATTTCAATACCAACAACTTTGGTGTTGCTGTTTTCTCGACTCAGTCTTGAAAGCATTTCGATTGCTGTGGTTGGAGTTGCGCCATATCCTAAATCAACAACTATTGGGTTAGTTGTTCTTCGAATAATGGGAAGGCTAGCGATATACCTATCAACTCGTCTTAGACGATTTGGGTTGGTAGTTCCTCTGGTTATGCTCCCAACCGGTTTTCTTTGAGCCATAAGTTCAAGGCTAACTAGATAAACTTGAGCCATGGCTGAATACACACTTATTTTGTTACGTCACGGCAACTCGGTATGGAATCAAGAGAATCTCTTTACCGGTTGGGTTGATGTTGATTTGAGCGACCTTGGTCGCAAGGAAGCTAATCGAGCAGGAGAGCTCTTAGCATCTTCAGGACTAAAGCCAGATTTGCTTTACACATCAAGACTTAAGCGTGCCATCAACACAGCAAATATCGCTCTCGCTTCAGCTGAAAGATCATGGATTGATGTCAAACGTGACTGGCGACTAAATGAACGCCACTACGGAGCATTACAGGGTAAGGACAAGGCAACAACTCTTGCAGAATACGGACCAGAACAATTCCAGATCTGGAGAAGATCTTTTGATGTTCCGCCGCCGCCGATTGATGACAACGATAAGTACTCCCAAGCCCATGATGAGAGATATACAGACCTAGGTCCAAACATTCCTAAGACTGAGTGCTTGAAGGATGTCCTCATTCGAATGATGCCGCTTTGGGAAAACGAGATCAGTAAAGATTTAGTTGCCGGCAAGACTGTTCTAGTTACCGCGCACGGAAATTCACTTCGCGCATTGGTGAAACACCTTGATGGCGTTAGCGATGAAGATATTGCTGAACTAAATATTCCAACCGGTATTCCATTGGTTTATAAATTAGATGAGAACTTCAAGCCGCTAGTTCCAGGTGGAGAGTATTTAGATCCTGAGGCAGCAGCAGCGGGAGCTGCTGCTGTTGCTAATCAAGGTAAATAAGCCTTATTACTCTATTTCTGCCCAATCGCCAGTGGTGAGGTAGGCAACCTTAGATGAAATGTCTACTACGTGATCTGCAAATCTTTCGTGGTAGCGGCTAGCAAGAGTGACATCCACGGTATACATGGCGTTCTCTTTCCACTTTTCGCTAAGCACAAGATCAAACACTGAGCGGTGCAGTTCATCTACTCTTTCATCTTCAGCTTGAATGCTTCTAGCCAAATCAACGTCTGTGTTACGAAGTAACTGAGTTAACTTTCTTCCCAAAGTGCAATCCAATGCACCCATCTCGCTGAAGGTTTTGCGCAGCGTTTCTGGAACGGCAGATTCTGGGTAGCGGAAACGAGCGATGGTTGCAATGTGTCCGGCAAGAGCACCCATACGCTCTAGCGAGGCACTAATTCTTAGTGCTGAAACAAGGACTCGAAGATCTCTAGCAACAGGGGACTGTCTTGATAGGACTCGGATAGCCATTTCATCGATAGCTAGAGCTCTTTCTTCGTTTATCTCAGCGAGAGCGATAGCCTCGTCTGCTTTTTTAACATCGGCGTTTAGGAAGGCCATCGAAGCCTTCTCCATGATGTCAGTAACTGACTCGGATAGGTCAACGAGTCTCTCTTGGACCTCTGCTAGGTCCTGTTGAAATACTTCACGCATTTGGGCAACTCTCTGTCTATGAACTGAACGGTCTCAGTCAGTGGTGAACGACTGGGTAATAGCGGGTAAACACTGGCTGACAGGTGCAGTTTACGAGGTATCTAGACCACTCAATTCCACCTAGTGTTAATACTATTAACAGATGTGCTGAATTCATAGTGAACTCAGCAATTAGGTGGAGAGGAGGACCTTGTGGTTAAGTCCGAAAAAATCAAACAAGTAGCCTCCGATGCCGTTGCCTTTCTAGAGGTCTTAGATACCGCCGGGGTAGTACTGGATGCCGATAACTTAGTTATCGATCAGAGCTCACTGGCAATAGAAATGGGCCTGGTTGAATACGGCAAGCTAACCAGCGCTGATCTAGTAACACTCGCTGAAACTGCGCGAGCTAAACGTCTAAGCGCAAAAGCTGAGTTCAGTTTTGCTAAGAATCTTCGTTCAGCAAAGTTGGTCATTTCTGCCCGAGCCACCCTGCTTTCGGAAGAACTGGTGATTGTTTTGGTTGAAGATGTGACCGAAGCCAAGAGATTAGAAGAGACCCGTAAAGATTTCGTTGAAAACATCTCACATGAGCTAAAGACGCCGATAAGCGCAATCTCACTTTTAGCTGAGGCTCTTCAGGTAGCCATCAATGATCCAGAGCAGCTGACCAAGTTTGCTAAGAACCTGCAAAGAGAGTCTAAAAGGCTAGGTTCCTTGGTTTCAAAAATTATTGAGCTTTCAAGAATTCAAGGTGGCGATCTAAAAGGTGAAATCGAAGTTTGTAATTTATCTCAGCTGGTTATTGAAGCAGTTGACCTCAACCAATTCTTAGCGGACTCCAGTGGAGTAAAGATTAACTTCGATGCATCGAATGAGATTAATGTTTTAGGTGATGCAGGATTGCTAACCATGGCTATCAAGAACCTGATTGAGAATGCTGTGCTCTATAGCGAAGCTAATTCTCAGGTCGGTATTGGGCTAATCACCGATGGTGATTTTGCTGAGATCCAGGTTATCGATAACGGTATTGGTATTTCTGTTGACCAGCAGGATCGAATCTTTGAACGTTTCTATCGCGTTGACCCATCACGCTCAAGAGATACCGGTGGAACTGGACTCGGTTTGAGCATCGTCAAGCATGCTGCTAATAACCACGGTGGAGAAGTAACAGTCTTCTCTCGCATTGGTTTAGGTTCGACTTTCACATTACGTTTACCCATCCATAAAGAACAACCCGACGAAAGGCCAGAGTAATGACCAAAATTCTTGTTGTTGAAGATGAGCCAAACATGAGAGAAGCACTAACCTTCTTGCTTCGCTCTGAAGGCTATGAAGTAGTTGAAGCTGAAGATGGTGAGCAAGCAGTATCTCTGTTCACTAAAGAGGGAGCAGATCTAATCCTTTTAGACCTGATGCTTCCTAAGCTCTCCGGCAAAGATGTCTGCAAGGCAATCAGAACCACCTCAGATGTCCCAGTGATCATGCTCACCGCCAAGGACACTGAAATCGATAAGGTAATTGGTTTTGAAATTGGCGCTGATGACTATGTGACTAAGCCTTATAGCAAGAACGAGTTACTTGCCAGAATGAAGGCAGTTCTTCGTCGCAATGGCGGTCCAAGAGAAGCTGAGAACGGCATCTTGGAAGCAGGGCCGGTGCGGATGGATATTGATCGTCACATTGTTTACTTCAATGGCGAGAAAGTAGCGATGCCGCTAAAAGAGTTTGAATTACTGGAAATGTTCTTAGAGAACAGGAACCGGGTTCTTACTAGAGGGCAGATCATTGACAGAGTTTGGGGAGCTAACTACTACGGTGACACCAAGACTCTTGATGTTCACGTAAAAAGACTTAGATCAAAGATTGAATCAGACCCGGCAAGACCGATGCATCTTCTGACTGTTCGCGGACTCGGTTACAAATACGAGGTTAGTTAGAACCTAGACCGGCAACAAGGTCTGTGTATTGCGACAAGGTGGCATCCAGGATTGGCACGTTGATGCTTGCTTCATTGGTCTCTGAGTAAACAACGATATTCACCATGTCTCCCGACTTACCACTAAGAGCTATCTGAAGTGGCTTGGTTTTCTGGTAGCCGAAGTTGAGCACTTGGTAGGCACCAACGCTAAATTCGCGATATTCACTTGCTCCTTTAGCGTTCTTGTATTTGATGGCAAAAGTGATTTTGGTGCTGCCAGAGTTGGCAAAAGCACCAAAGAAACCGCTGTGTCCATTGTTATCAGTGAAGTAAATGAGGTTTCTAGCCTTCAAGCGACCAATGTCAGCCTGTGAACCATCGCTAGGAGCATAGTAATCCAGTGATGCAACGTGGCTAGTGAAATTACAAGCTGTAGTTGAGAACACTGCGGTTAGGGCGATGACTGATCCTAGAATTGCGCGACGAATAAGCAATTTTCCTCCTGATTGAACCCTGCTAGTCTATCGGCTCTAAAAATAGGGACCTGTGGTAAACTTGGGGTTTGCGAAGGGAAAGCTATCCATGGAATTCAAAAAGGGACTGACTGTTGTCTACCCGCACCACGGAGCCGCCGAGATTCTAGAAGTTGCTAAAAAGGAATTCCGTGGTGAGAAGAAGCTTTACCTGAAACTAAAGGTTGAGCAGGGAAACCTCATTATTTGGGTTCCAGCTGAGACAGCTGAATCTGAGGTTGGCGTTAGAGATGTTATCGATGCCAAGGGTGTCCGTAAGGTTGAGGCCAAGCTCAAAGAAGAATTCATTGAAGAGCCAACCAACTGGTCAAGAAGGTTCAAGGCCAACCAGGAAAAGCTTGCCTCAGGCGATGTCATGAAGGTTGCCGAGATCGTTCGTGACCTTTGGAGACGCCAGCAGGACCGCGGTCTTTCAGCCGGTGAGAAGCGCATGTTGGCTAAGGCTATGCAGATTCTAGTTTCTGAATTAGCGCTAGCTTTGAAGGTCGATGACGCCGGAGCAGAAGCACATATTCTCAAGGTTTTGGCTAAGGGTGCCAAGTAACCTTCAGTAAATCTTTGCCCAAGTAGGAGGCACATGATGAGCAGAATTGCTGTCATTCTTGTTGCCGCTGGCGACGGAACACGATTAGGTGCAGGTATACCCAAAGCTCTGGTCAAAGTATCCGACAAGACTCTTTTAGAGCATGCCTTAGAGAACATCCTGCAGGTCAAAGATTTGGTGCAGGTAGTTGTTGCATCTCATGAAGATCGAGTTGCAGAATTTGAAGCTATTGCCAAGGCATTCGTCAAAGACCAAGTTGAACTCAAGTTCACCCCTGGTGGTTTATCAAGACAGGGTTCAATAGCTAACGCCTTAAAAGAAGTCACTGATGCTGATGTTGTCTTAGTTCATGATTCAGCCAGGTGCTTTGCACCTGCTTCATTATTTGACCGAGTTGCTGCAGCTGTTATTGAAACTGGCTTTAGCGTTGTTCCAGTGTTACCTGTTGCAGATACCATCAAGCAGGTAAAGCAAGATGTTGTTCTGGCAACTGTTGATCGCGATGAACTAAGAATTGCTCAAACACCTCAAGGCTTCCTAAGAGAAAAACTTGTTAAGGCATACACGCAAGCAACAGCTGATTTCACAGATGACGCATCTTTGCTGCAATCAACCGGTGAAGTAATTAGTGCAGTGCCAGGAGATGCCATGGCTTTCAAGATAACTGTTCAGGCTGATGTTGAATACGCGGAGTTATTACTAAATGGTGCGACAGAGCAACGCTCAGGTATCGGGACCGACGTTCATAAGTTCGCTTCTGGTAAAGCTTTATATCTTGGAACATTGTTATGGCCAAATGAAGAAGGTCTTGAAGGTCACAGCGATGGTGATGCAGTTTCCCATGCCATCGTTGATGCTTTATTAGCAGCTGCAGGACTTGGGGATATCGGAACAAACTTTGGCGTTGATAAGCCTGAGTATTCAGGTGCCAATGGCTCTGTGTTTATCACCGAGACTTTGAAGCTCTTAGCTACTGCCGGTTGGTCTGTGGTGAACGTTTCGGTTCAGTTGATAGGTAACAAGCCAAAGCTTGCACCTAGAAGAGTGGAAGTCGAACAGGCTTTGACAGCGCTGCTCGGATCTCCTGTGAGCCTTGGAGCAACTACCACCGATGGCCTTGGTTTCTTGGGTTCTTCCGAAGGTCTTGGTGCTGTTGCAACAGCACTAATCCAGAGGCCTAAAGGTAGGCTCTAGTCGTGGCGCTTGAACTCTTTGACTCTAAGAATCAAGAACTTAGAGCCTTTACACCTCTGACCGCAGGTCATGTTGAGATGTATGTCTGTGGGCCAACGGTTCAGTCAGCTCCGCACCTAGGTCACCTTAGAAGTGCTTTGGTTTATGACATTTTGAGACGATGGCTAATGGCCACTGATCACACCGTGACCATGGTTAGAAATGTAACTGACATTGATGACAAAGTTTTAGTCAATGCTGGCACTCGAGACTGGCGAGAATTTGCTAAAGAAATACAGCAAACATTTGATGATGCTTATTTAGCGCTGAACATTTTGGAACCCACTCATAAACCTCATGCCACTGCACACATCGAAGACATGATTAACCTCACTAAGAAACTGATTACATTAGGTCACGCCTACCAAGCTACCGATGGTTCAGCAAACGTATTCTTTGATACTGCTTCATGGCCTAGCTATGGTGAGCTAACTAACCAGAAGTTAGAAAACATGGAAGGTGAATCAGATGTTACCTTCGGTAGAAAATCACCCAATGACTTTGCCTTATTCAAAGCACATAAATCTGATGAGCCAGATACTGCGGCTTGGAAAACTCCTTGGGGATTAGCAAGACCTGGCTGGCATATTGAATGTTCAGCGATGGCTAAACATTTCTTAGGTGAATCTTTTGACATTCACGGTGGCGGAATAGATTTACGCTTCCCACATCATGAGAATGAACTAGCCCAATCAGCTGCAGCTGGAGATAAGTTTGCTAACTTCTGGTTACACAATGCTTTGATCACTATTAGCGGCCAAAAGATGTCAAAGAGTTTAGGTAACGGCGTTTCAGTTGAAGATCTTGAAAAGGCAGGAAGTTGGGGTGCCATCAGATATTGGCTCTCCTCAGCACAATACAGATCTAACTTGGATTATTCCGATTCCTCTATTAGAGATGCTCAGGCAGCCATAGATCGAATTGCTGGCTTTCTAAAAAGAACAACTAACCTCAAGCGACTCGAAGTTGATATGACCCAGATACCAGTTGAATTCGCTGCTGCTATGAATTCAGATTTAAATGTTCCAGGTGCACTTGCGGTAATTCATGAGAGAGTTAGAGCAGGAAACACGGCTTTTGATAACAACGACCAAGAGAAACTTCTAGGCTTCGTTGAAGAAGTCAAAGCCATGGTTCATGTTTTAGGCCTAACATTTGCCTACCAAGAACCGCTTTACACCGAAGAATTCTCTAAGCAAGTTGAGAGCTTGATTCAAAAGCGTCAAGAAGCCAAACTGGCTAAAGATTTTGCTCGAGCTGATCAAATCAGAGTTGAAATAGAAGAATTGGGTGTAACGCTCAAGGATATGAAAGACATAACGATGTGGAGTTTTAATGGCTAAGAAACCAGGCCGCCCAGGGGCAGCAAAAGCTAAGAAGGGTGGCTCTAAGGGATCACCTAAGGTTGGTACCGGCGGTAAGGGGCGTCAGGCGCTTGAAGGCCGTGGCCCAACTCCTAAGGCTGAAGATCGTAAGTATCACCCGGCCTCTAAGGCCAAAGCGCTTAGAGAGCGTAAGGCTTCGCTTACTCCTAGGGTCGCTAAGGCTAAACCTGGATCAACTACTGGTAAGAAGGGTGAGTTCTTAGCTTCTGGCACCAGAACCGCAGGTAACGCTGGAGGAGCTGCTAGAACAGGACGCAGAGTTCAAAAGGCAGCCGATGCAAGCGAAGTACTTTCAGGTCGTAACTCGGTTCTCGAAGCGCTAAGAGCCAAGGTTCCTGCGACTGCGTTGTTTATTGCAGCTCGTATCGAAATGGATGATCGAGTCAAAGAGGCTATCTCAATTGCTAATGCCAGAGGTATTTCTGTTGGTGAAGTGACCAGACCTGAGATTGATCGCATGACTGGTAACGATGCAGTGCACCAAGGAATTGCCTTACAGGTTCCTCCGTATAACTATCAACACCCAGGTGAACTGCTAGACAAGATTCTAAGTAGAGGGCAAAAGCCGCTGCTGGTTGCTCTTGATGGAATTACCGACCCTAGAAACCTAGGTGCAATTATTCGTTCAGTGGCTGCTTTTGGTGGCCAAGGTGTAATCGTTCCACAAAGAAGATCTGTTGGTGTTACAGCTTCGGCTTGGAAGACTTCCGCTGGAGCTGCTTCAAGAATTCCAGTGGCCCTTGCTGCAAATCTGAATTCCACCATCAAAGAATTCCAGAAGCGCGGAGTATTCGTAGTTGGTTTAGATGGTGGTGGAGATATGTCACTACCAACATTCAAGTTAGGTAACGAACCGTTGCTTTTGGTTATCGGAAGCGAAGGCAAAGGCCTATCTCGTTTAGTTCAAGAAAACTGTGATGCGATTCTTTCTATTCCAATTGCGAAAGAAACCGAATCACTCAACGCAGGTATCGCAGCTTCTGTTGCCCTATACGAAGTTTCGAAAGCAAGACTTAAATAAGAACTCATAAAAATAAACCCCCCTGCACCTAATGGACAGGGGGTTTATTTCTTTAAGCTTGGTTACTTCTTCGGAGCTGCCTTCTTGACTGCAGGCTTAGCTGCAACCTTCTTGACTGCTGCCTTTGGAGCTGCTTTCTTGGCCACAGGCTTCTTAGCCGCAGGTTTGGCCGCAACTGCCTTAGCTTCTGCTTTAGGTGCATCGTTGTTTAGACGAAGACCAGATGCGATGTCGAACACGTGAGTGATGCCACCTTGAGGCTTTAGGTAAACCTTGTCGCCTATGCGCAAGCTGCTCTTTGCTCCAACACGAGCAATAACATCAACCTTCACACCTTCGATGTCAGCTGTTCCGTAAAGGAATGCATCAGCACCAAGTTCTTCAATGATGTTAACGTGAACGGCGATACCGTCACCCTTGGTTACAACTAGATCTTCTGGACGAAGACCGACAGTTACCTGCTTAGTCTTGGTCTTACCTAGAACAGCTGCATCAATCTTGATAGTGGTGTTACCGAAAGCGACTCCGCCAGCAACGATTTTTAGTTGCATTAGGTTCATGGCAGGTGAGCCAATGAAACCGGCAACGAATACGTTAGCTGGACGCTCGTAAAGTGCACGGGGGGTGTCAACCTGCTGAAGTAGTCCATCCTTTAGAACTGCAACGCGGTCACCCATGGTCATAGCTTCAACCTGGTCGTGGGTTACGTAAACAGTGGTAACACCTAGACGACGCTGCAATGAAGCAATCTGAGTTCTAGTTGCAACACGTAGCTTGGCATCAAGGTTAGATAGTGGTTCGTCCATGAGGAAAACCTCAGGCTTACGAACAATCGCACGACCCATAGCGACACGCTGGCGCTGACCACCGGAAAGAGCCTTTGGCTTGCGGTCAAGGTATGGCTCAAGATCTAGTAGCTTGGCAGCCTCAAGAACGCGAGCAGCGCGCTCAGTCTTGTGAATACCAGCGATCTTTAGAGCGAAGCCCATGTTCTCAGCTACGGTCATGTGTGGGTAAAGTGCGTAGTTTTGGAAAACCATCGCAATGTCGCGGTCCTTAGGTGGAACCTGGGTTACATCGCGGTCACCAATCAAGATACGACCTTCGTTGACCTCTTCAAGGCCAGCGAGCATACGTAGGGTGGTGGTTTTACCGCAACCAGAAGGGCCAACAAGAACAAGGAATTCCCCGTCTTTTACGCTTAGCTC
>Ga0304729_1000771_pt1 | contig 22330 bp, 21 predicted proteins | sample C_131016_MF_Meta_FD_190475 | JGI IMG/M metagenome (GOLD analysis project Ga0304729, IMG submission 190475) | Freshwater microbial communities from Lake Croche, Canada to study carbon cycling - C_131016_MF_MetaG (v2) (version 2) | ecosystem: Environmental > Aquatic > Freshwater > Lake | place... | reverse complement strand
GTAGCGAAGTTCTGCTGCGTATCTGCTGCGGTTCCAGTGCCCCACATCCAGATGTTGTAACCATGTGAATCACCGTAATCGCCAGCTGGGCGGTTGTAGTGAATCTTGAAGGTCTGAGTTGCTGGGAACTGAGCGCCCGGAGTACAAACACCAGCGGTGCAATCGTAGTTTGGATCAGTTGCGCCAGCTGCCCAAGGAGCACTTGCAACAGTCAGTGTTCCATTAGCAGAACCATCCGACTTGACCTTGTTCAATGAACCAGTTGGTGCACTTGTGTAGTAAGCCTCAGCTGCATCACGAACAACCCAGATTTCAGTTGTGCCAGATGGGCTCAGAGTAACGCTACGGTTACCGTGATCGCCATCTGAACAGTTGTCTGCCGAGCAGTGTGAACGATCTGACCAGTCATGCTTGCGAATGATCAAGCCAAATGACTTGGTGCGGCTCATGCCGGTCCAGTCCATAGTAAGGACCTTGCCGAAAGCATCTGATCCATTGAACCAAGCATGGTCACCGAATGAACCGGTGTTCCACATGTAAGCATCCCAGCCAAGGTATGACTTGAAGCTAGTGGCAGCAGGATCCTGGAAGTGAATGATGACGTGCTGTGCGTCTGGCATGGTTGCAACTGGCGCACATACGCCGTTCGCGCAGTCAAAGTTCGGGTCAACTGCATTTGCATCCCATGGGGATGAAGCAACCGTGACTGTGCCATCGGCAGTGCCATCGGCCTTGACAGTGTTGAGGTCGCCAGAAGGCTTGCTGGTGTAGTAGGCCTCTGAAGTGTTCTTTACGATCCACACCTCGGTGGTACCGCTTGGGTCAAGAGTGATCGCACGGTTGCCGTGATCGTTGTCCTTGCAGATGTCCGCGGAGCAATGTGAACGGTCTGTCCAGCCATTTGCGCGCACGATGACGTTCAGAGCGGTAATGCCTGCAGCATCATTCAGAGTCTGAGTGTAGACCTTTCCAAATGAGTCTGAACCATTGAAATAGCTTGGGCCGGCAAAAGTATCAGTGGTTGAACCGCTGAACCATCCCCAAAGGTTCCAGTCCTTGTAGCTATCGAAGCCGGTAGCTGCCGGATCCTGGTAGTGAATGATGACCGTGTTGCTCACAGTGTCAGCGTGCGCTGGAGCGGTAAGCCCAGTAGCAGCACCTAGCACCATGAGAGACGTGACCACCGATGCGCTTACTTTGCGCATCAAGTTGTTTGATGTTCTCACGCTAGTGATTCCCTTCATTGGAATTGGTAAGAAAGACATGCACCCAGCATGAGTACACGTCCTTCGACTGCGACAAACATACGCACTCGCGTCGACAATATTCACGAAAATCACAGAAACTTTGGATAACGATTTGGCAACCTCGGAAATATCCGGAAAAGTCGTTGCAACAAAAGGGTCTTTGACTCGAGTCTATGCGCAGGGTTGTTGTCGAATCGTTACCGTAAAGCACTTCCGCTTGGTGGCCTTCGCTGACAAAATGCTGAGCCGCTTGGCAAGCGCAAACGTCTTGTTACGAACTTACGAACTAGCTAAGCCGCCAGATACCGCCACCCGCAGAATCAACCGAGACCGAAACTTGGCCATCCGATTCTGACGTGGCCTCGAATCCGAAAAGGTGTTCGATGCTTTGGAAGGCCCAAGTGCGGACATTGAGGTCCACTTGACCAATTGCATCTCTCGCTACAACAACCAGCAACCTTTCGGCTGGTGTCTCTCGTAGATACGCCAGCACGTCGTGATCAAGATGCACGATGCGCATGCTGCCATCTGCCAGAGCAGAAGAATTAGAGCGCAAAGCATTCAAAGTCGCATAAGTTGCGAAAAGGTCACTGTCCCAATCCGCGGCTGAATCCCAAGGATGCGTGGTGCGAGAGTCCTCGCCCCACATGCCCTCGGCTCCCAGCTCGTCGCCAGCAAAAATCATTGGTGTGCCTGGGAATGTGGCCATTAACACGGCTGCAGCGACCTGCCGACTACGACTTCCCACTATTGAGAGAATACGGGGTGAGTCATGGCTGCTCAATAAATTCCACGATGAGGAGTAACTGCTCCACGGCATTCGCGATGAATACTGACGCATCACAGCAAGCATGCCCTTGGCATCAACACTAGGAATTAGACCTTGAGGAACTTTCTGATAATCCATCTCAGTGGTGTTCACAATGTCATCCGCAGCCAGCCACATCAAGGCAGGGTTGCGGAATGCGGTGTAGTTCATGTTGCCAAACCAGCCATCACCGTCAAGGTCGACGCCGGCATCGTGATTATGTTCACCGATAAGGAGCTTGTCCGCCCCTTCGGCTTGCACTGCTTGCCGAGTCAGCCGTGCAACTTCGTGGTTGCAATCAAAGTCAGCTTGACGTCCGGACATGTTAGCAACGTCAACTCGCCAGCCATCGAGGTTGAAAGGTGCGCGAAGCCACTTGCGAATGACGCTGTCCTTACCCGAGATGAGTTTCTCGCGGAGAGCTTCGCTGGCGTAGTTAAACTTCGGCAAAGATGGGACGCCGAGCCATGCTTCATAGCCACAGTCAATTGACTCGTCGAAGGTATAGAAATCTCTAAACTCGGGATCGCCAGCTAGTGCCGCCTTAAACCAGGCATGCGTATTGCCCGAATGATTCAACGTGATGTCACCAATGACACGAATTCCCATTGCGTGAGCAGCCTCTACCAACGCAATGAGAGCTTCATCTCCACCTAAGAGTGGATCTACTGTGTCAAAGCTTTGTGCGTCGTAACGATGAACTGAACCTGCTGGGAAAATTGGCGTCAGATAAATGCAGGTCGCGCCAACACTCTTGATATATTCCAGACGGTCACGAACACCCCAAAGATCGCCTCCAAAATATTCAAAGGATGTGTTGGGTCCGCGACCCTCTGGGTGCATATGCCATTCCCGTGGTACGGCCCACTCTGGCACATCGTAGGTACGACCACTGCGGGCGAATCGGTCAGGGAAAATTTGATACACCACGGCCTCGCGTGACCAGTGCGGGATTTCACCGTAGACAGTCACGGCAAAGTCCGCAGCATCGTTGACATCGTGACCAATCCAACCCAACTGAGTTAGCCAGCCATAACCAACATTGCCACCAGTAACTAGCCAGCGGTAATTCTGCCGTGGATTGCGTATGAGCAACTCGGCCGCCCACCACGTATCCGTGTCATCGCCGTGCGGAGCCTGCACTTTCTTCGCACGCGACACGGTTGGCTCGCCATCGTGAGTCGCACGAACGGCGACCACATCAGGTTGCAGTTCAGACGGAACACGCAAATAGACCGTGATCGTTTCACCCAGCTTGGGCAAAGTATTGCTCACATGCAATGACGAACTGTCATGGTGGATGAATTGAGTGAAACTCATGGGGTGCCCCTATTTTGTGCATTGATTTTGTGCATTGACTAATACGCGCAACAGCCTACTTACGGTCATGCGTACATGTCATGCGCTGAGGTGTAACGATTAGGACTCTAGAAAATTCACACACGAGACTCACACAAACCCAGAGTTCCATCTCACAAATGGCTCATCAAATATTGGGAGCGCACTGTGATTGCCGTGTGAGTGTTCTGCCAGAAAGGAACCTTAAGTTCGAAAAGTGTCGCAAAATGTGTGATCACTTTGAAGGAGTTAAGAATGAACCGTACGGAACATAAGCCAAGTCGCATCCGACTTGCACTTGTCGCTGTGATTGGCGCATCAATTGTCACTGTTGCTGGAGTTGGCGCATTTGCTGGCCTAAATGCAAAAGCTACTGCGACCCAGACTCAGGGTGCCGGCACTCTCAATCTGACTACGGCAAACAACGGTAATGGATTTAGCCAAGCAATTTCTAACCTTGCACCTGGCGATGTCGTCAACCGTTACGTCAACATCACCAACGGTGGCACTCTTGCCTCCCAAGGCCTATCACTTAAGGTCGGTGCTACCGGTACTGCAACATTGATTACTAGCGGCACTGGCGCAGTTACCAACAAGGCGCTGACCATTGCGGTTAAGTCTTGTTCAACCACTTGGACTCCTGCCACTGGCGTATGCGGCGGTGTTACAACTACCGAAATTGCTGCAACTCCACTATCAACATTCGCAGCAGCTCAGACGTTTGCCACCACGACAACTCTTGCTTCACTTGCAAGTTTGAATCTTCAGATTCAGGTCACTCTTCCTGATCAGGCGGAAACTTCAACTGATGGTGTGGCTCCTGCTAATACCGTTCAGAACGGTTCAGTTGCTTTGTCCTATGAATTCTTCGAGGCACAGCGCACCGCAACAACCACCAATAGTTAATTTCAATCTCAGTGAAAATGCTGATGGGGTGCGGATGTCTTCATCCGTGCCCCATCGGTTTCACACTCTTATTCAATGGTCAGAGGTGAACCTGTGCGTGGCCTAAGCAATTCCATGCGATGCGTGACAGTGCTCCTTGTAGCAATGTTGATGCTCTTCACATCAAACAATGTTGCGCTGGCAAAGCTTTCCTCCCGAGCAACCAAACAGCAGACTGTGACGACACCACAATGGGGAAATGTCATTGTAGATGCGGGTGCTTCAGTAAGCACGAATCCATACAGTTTTGACTGGCAAGAGGGCATCGGGCTCGAAATTACTTACGTTGATTTGAGGAATTCTGGAAACATTCCAACTACAGGGACTCTCTTAACGGTGACCACACAAGACCAAAATGAGTCGAGGAAAGATGCATCAAGTCTTACCTTAAGTGCCTGCACAGGCGGAACATGGAATCAAACATCCAACGCATGCTCTGGCACGGTGACCGCACTGGGAACAGTGACGAACGGGTCAATCACTCTCAATCTCGCCTTGGCAGCTGGTGCGATATCAACTATTCGAGTTGCAGAAGTCCAGACTAAGCGCGCCAAATGGACGAGCACACTGAGCGTCAAAGTCACTCGCAGTCAGATCCGTGCCGCAACAGTTACTAATTCCTAACAGAGGACTCAAGATGGCGATTCCCGAAATGACTTCAACGACACCAGCAAAGTCAACTACCCGCATTGCACGTGTGCGGACGACAATCGCGAGCACTCTGCTGTGGACAATAGCCATAGCATCTGTGAGCGGTGCAGCCTACATAGTCATCAATAAGATTCACTTCGCCCGCGTACTGTCCGGCAGTATGCAGCCTCAATTTGAAAGAGGTGACGTGCTTGTGCTCAAGCCAATTGATCGCACCAAAGTGACTCGTGGTCAAGTACTCATGTTGCCGACTGCGCAGGGTGACGGTTCACTCTTCGTTCACCGCGTCATCGAAGTAAACCGTACAAAAGGCTCAACTCTCGTTCGCACCAAGGGTGATGCCAACCCGGTTGCAGATCCAGCCACTCTGAGAATTACATCAACTCAGGTTCCGCTAGTCACTGGTGTGCTTAACATGTCCTGGGCACCAATGGTTGGCATCGGAAAACCCGGCATTGTCTTTCTTTTTGTTCTCTTACTGCTTGCCTTCGGCTCGCTCTTTCTTCCTAGAAGGCGAGTACCGAATCAGAGTGACTAGTTGAACTTCTCACCAGTCAGTTTCTCGTAAGCCTCGACGTAGCGAGCCCGAGTCTTCTCAATAATTTCTTGCGGCAACTCTGGTGGCGCTTCGCCAGAATTCTTGTCCCAACCAGATGCATCTGAAGTTAACCAATCACGCACAAATTGCTTGTCGTAGGACGGCTGGCTCTGCCCTGGCTGCCAATGCTCGGCTGGCCAGAAGCGTGATGAGTCTGGAGTCAGCACTTCATCCGCAAGAACGATCTGGTTTCTGTGCTCGCCACGGATACCTAGGCCGAATTCAAATTTTGTGTCGGCCAAGATAATTCCGCGCTTTTGAGCAATAGCGACTGCGTTGTCATACGCCCTGATGGTGATGCGCCGGAGTTGCTGAGCCTCTTCCATACCGATGGCGGTCATCACTTCATCAAAAGTGACATTCTCATCGTGATCACCAACAGCTGCCTTCGTCGCTGGCGTGAAGATGGTCTTGGGCAACCGTGAGCCATCTTTCAAACCGGGCGGCAAACCAACACCACAAATTGCTTGACTCGCTTTGTAGTCCGTTAGCCCCGAACCTGCAAGATACCCGCGAGCAACACATTCGACGGGGAACATTTCAAGTCGCTCGCAAAATGTAGCGCGACCTTTTACTTCGGCAGGAACATTGCTACTGATGACATGGTTAGGAACGATGTCTTCAAGTTGCTCAAACCACCACAGTGACATTGCAGTCAGAATGCGACCTTTATCGGGGATGACACTCGGCAAGACCCAGTCGTATGCCGAGATGCGGTCGCTAGCAACGAAGAGCAGTCGACCATCTTCCGTCTCATACAAGTCACGGACCTTGCCTGAATAGACGTGCTTGAACTCTGGAGCTAGACCGTAGTTTGTTGCTTCGATGGTCACAGGATTGGCTCCGGTCTGTAGTTTGCAGCATCAGGATACTGCTCGAGTAGTGCAGAAACTTGAGCTGCAATCGCAGCAACTTGTGCTCGGGCTGCGCCGGTGAATTCAAGTGGTTCGGAAATCAGATCTTGGAGTGCGGAAAGTTCCATACCCAAGCGTCCATCATTAGCCAAACGTTCAAGCAAGATTGTGCCATCGCCACCATTGGGTCCGCGCATATCAAGGGCAACTGCAACGGCCTGCTCCTTGATGACTTCATGTGCAGTCTCGCGACCTACGCCATTGCGCACTGCAGCCATCAAAATCTTGGTGGTGGCAAGGAACGGAAGGTAGCGATGAAGTTCGCGTTCAATAACAGCCGGGAATGCGCCGAACTCTTCAAGCACGGTGAGGAAAGTTTCAAACAGGCCATCAAGTGCAAAGAATGCATCTGGGAGTGCAACACGGCGAACTACTGAACAGAAGACATCGCCTTCATTCCACTGATTGCCAGCTAGTTCGCCGACCATGCTTGCATAGCCACGGAGAATGACCGCAAAACCATTGACGCGCTCGCATGAACGAGTATTCATCTTGTGCGGCATGGCACTCGAACCGACTTGGCCTTCTTTGAAACCTTCAGTGACAAGTTCATGACCGGCCATCAAGCGGATAGTCGTGGCAAAACTACTTGGACCGGCAGCTAACTGAACAAGTGCAGTGACAGTGTCGTAATCGACTGAACGTGGATAGACCTGACCCACACTCGTGAAGACGTTGCTAAAGCCGAGGTGATTGGAGATACGAGTTTCTAAATCGGCTAACTTGTCAGCGTCCCCACCCAACAAATCGAGCATGTCTTGTGCGGTGCCGACTGGACCCTTGATTCCACGGAGGGGATAGCGCGCAATCAAATCATTCAAGCGAGCAATTGCGACGAGCATCTCGTCTGTAGCGGAAGCAAAGCGCTTTCCTAAAGTTGTGGACTGCGCGGCCACATTGTGACTCCGACCGGTCAGCGCTACATCGGCATAACGAACGGCCAATTCAGTGAGCACTGCAACAGTTGCTACTGCCTTAGTGCGAACAAGTTCAAGTGAGCGAACAATCTGTAATTGCTCAACATTTTCAGTAAGGTCGCGGCTCGTCATGCCCTTGTGAATGTGCTCGTGACCGGCGAGTTCGCAGAACTCTTCGATGCGAGCTTTCACATCGTGACGAGTCACTTTCTCGCGTTCGGCGATGCTTTCAAGATTCACATCATTGACGACGGCTTCATAAGCCTCGATGACGCCATCTGGAACGTCAATGCCCAGATCTTTTTGTGCCCGCAGAACAGCAATCCAGAGTTGACGCTCAAGGACTACTTTGTGTGCGGGGGACCAAAGATTGGCCATCGATGTTGAGGCATAGCGACCAGCAAGAACGTTTGGAATGCGTGGCTTTGTCACGGTACGAGGACCTCCCCTTGCGCAGCTTTCAATGCAATGTCGCTGCGGTTGTGTGAACCAGAAAATGAAATGTGCTCGAGCGCCGCATACGCCTTAGCGCGAGCCTCAACTAGGTCCACGCCTGATGCAGTCACCGACAAAACTCGGCCGCCAGAAACAACAATGGAATCTTCAGACTGAGTCGTACCTGCATGGAACACATCTGCCCCAGCAACTTCGGCACCTTGAATGCCGGAGATGCGGGCACCAAGTACTGGTGCATCTGGATAACCTTGCGCTGCCATCACGACGGTGACGGCTGATTCGTTCTTCCACTCAAGCTCAGGCATAGCCGACAAACTTTCAGTGGCAGCTAGGTAAAGAATCTGGCTCAACGGCGAATTCAAGCGAGCGAGTACAACCTGAGTTTCTGGATCACCAAATCGCGCATTGAACTCGATAACTTTGATGCCTGAAGAAGTCAGAGCCAGACCTGCGTAAAGCAAACCCACGAATGGCGTTCCACACTTGGCCATTTCATCAATCATTGGCTGCAGAACCGTGGAATGAACTTGCGACACCAGATTCGCTGGCGCCCAAGGCAGTGGCGTGTAGGCGCCCATGCCGCCAGTGTTCGGCCCTTCATCATTGTCGGCAACGCGCTTGAAATCTTGCGCAGGAGACAAAGGCACAATAACCGAACCGTCAGTAATGCCAAACAGGCTCACTTCTGGGCCATCAAGAAATTCTTCAATGACAACTGCGCCGTCTGGGCGACTAGAGATACAAGCCTGCGCATGAGCAAAAGCAGCATCGCGATCATCTGTGACGACAACGCCCTTACCAGCAGCCAGACCATCATCTTTAACGACGTAGGGGCTGCCGAATTCATCGAGTGCCGCAGATGCCTGTTCAATCGTTGTACAGAGTCGCGCATCTGCAGTGGGAACATTTGCCGCCTTCATGATTTCTTTGGCGAAAGCTTTACTACCTTCAAGCTGAGCTGCTGCTCGAGATGGACCAAACACAGCGAAGTCCGCAGCCCGCAATGCATCAGCCACACCTGCTACAAGAGGAGCCTCTGGGCCGATAACAACAAGATCAACATCTAGAAATTGCGCCAATGCAACAACTGACTCACTGTTAGTTGCATCCACTGGATGTGTGGTTACATCTCGAGAAATACCGGGATTTCCTGGCGCACAATGCACCACAACGCCATCATCTTTCAGCAGTGTGCGAACAATCGCGTGCTCTCTGGCACCCTGACCGATAACAAGTATCTCCACTGTCCCTAGCCTATTCCCTTATCGCTAAAGACTGAATTCGCAGGAATTATGGACCCTCATAAAAATGGCTCATGCCGTCAAATACTTCATCCAAAATGGCCAGTCCAGTTCGCGCATCGGCTTCTGAAATATTGCAAGGTGGAACCACATGGATGCGATTGAAGTTAGTGAATGGCAGCAACCCATGCTTCTTACACTCAGTAACCAGATGAGTCATAGCCGGGGAAGTCCCCGCATAGGGAGAGAGCATCTCTTTGGTTGCGCGGGCCTTGACTAGGTCAATCGCCCAGAAAACACCAAGACCTCTGACTTCACCAATAATCGGATGGCGCTCGTACATCGCTTCGAGTTCCGGACCGATCACAGTCTCACCAATGTGCTTAGCATTCTCGACGATCTTCTCGTCACGCATCGCATCAATAGTGGCGACTATGGATGCGGTTGCAATCGGATGCCCGCTGTAAGTGAGACCACCCGGGAAGACTCGCTCATCGAACGTTGCTGCGATTGGGTCACTAATGATGACTCCACCAACCGGGATGTAACCGCTGTTTGATCCCTTAGCAAAGGCAATCAAGTCCGGCTTTGCGCCAAAATTGTCGAAAGCAAACCAGGCTCCAGTACGACCAAAGCCAGCCATAACTTCATCCAGAATCATGACGATGCCAAACTCATCACACAGGCGGCGGACACCCTCGAGATAGCCCGGTGGTGGCACCAAAACACCGGCAGTGCCGACGATAGTTTCGATCAAAATCGCGCCGATAGTGGCCGGTCCCTCGAAGCGTATGACGTCCTCGAGATGTTTTAACGCACGTTCAGATTCTTGCTCGAGTGACTCAGAGTAGAAGTGCGTGCGGTACAAATGTGGGCCGAAGAAATGCACGTGGCCGTATGCATACTCATTCGGCCAACGACGAGGATCACCGGTCGCATTGATCGCCGCACCCGTATTGCCATGGTACGACCGATAGAAAGACAAAACCTTGTGCTTATGCGTGTGAATGCGCGCCATGCGAATCGCATTTTCAATGGCATCTGCGCCACCGTTTGTGAAGAAAACCTTGTTGAAGCCAGCAGGAGCGAGTTCACAAATTTTCTTAGCTGCCTCACCGCGCATGTCATTTGCATGCTGTGGAGCGATCGTGGCAAGACGACCAGCTTGTTCCTGAATCGCTGCTATGACACGAGGGTGCTGATGTCCAATGTTGGTATTCACCAACTGACTTGAAAAGTCGAGGAAGCGATTGCCGTCATAATCCCAGACGTATGAACCTTCTCCGCCAGCGATAACCATGGGCTTCAGTGCACCTTGTGCACTCCAAGAATGAAATACATGCGCCCGATCAAGCTCATAAACTTCCTGGCCTCGCGCTGGATCTGGCGTAGTCATATTTGCTCCTTGGGCACTTAGATACGTCAATGGTACGCGGGCAAACTGAGCATGGCATCAGAAATAGCAGACATTCACAGTCACACACGGTGACGGAGAAGTTGATCCTGAAAGAGTTAGCGAATCAAATCACGAAGCGCAATGGTTGCGTCGCGATCCTGACCAACACCAATCGCACTAATCGGCGTGCCACTGATTTCCTCAAGGTACTTCACATATGCCCGAGCATTAGCCGGCAAGTCCTCAAGGGTCTTAGCTCCACTGATGTCTTCGCTCCAACCAGGCAGGTATTCGTAGATTGGCTTTGCGTGATGGAACTCGGTCTGTGTCATCGGCAACTCTTCACTGCGAGTGCCGTCAATGTCGTACGCCACACAGACTGGAATCTTGTCCCAACCCGTAAGGACATCTAGCTTGGTCAGGAAGATGTCGGTCAAACCATTTACGCGGGTTGCATAACGAGCGATGGGTGCATCGAACCAACCGCACCGACGAGGCCGACCAGTGGTGACACCGCGTTCTCCACCGATGATGCGCAGTTGCTCGCCATCTTCATCGAAGAGTTCAGTAGGGAACGGTCCAGAACCTACTCGAGTCGTATAGGCCTTCAAAATGCCAATCACTCCAGTGATCTTGGTCGGGCCAATGCCAGAACCAGAGCAAGCACCGCCTGCAGTTGGATTGCTTGAGGTGACATACGGGTAAGTACCGTGATCAACGTCGAGCAGCGTGCCCTGTCCACCTTCAAGGAGAACAACCTTGTTGTCATCTAGGGCATTGTTCAAGAGCAGCGCAGTATCAGCGACGTATGGACGCAGACGCTCAGCATGACCAAGTAACTCTTCGACAACTTCATCTACTGAAATCGCGCGGCGGTTAAATACCTTCACCAGTGACTGATTCTTGTTCTCAAGCGCACTTTCAACTTTGTCACGCAGAATCTTTTCATCGAACAGATCTTGCATACGAATGCCGACGCGAGAAATTTTGTCTGCGTATGTTGGACCAATTCCGCGACCAGTCGTACCAATTTTGGACTTGCCAAGGAAACGTTCGGTGACCTTATCAAGAGTTACGTGATACGAAGTGATGAGGTGTGCATTTGCGCTGATGACTAGACGCGATGTGTCAATGCCCTTGGCCTCGAGCCCATCAATCTCCTGGAAGAGTACGCCAGCATCTACGACAACGCCGTTGCCAATCACGGGAGTGACTTCAGGAGTCAGAATGCCGCTAGGTAGCAAGTGAAGAGCGAACTTCTTATCACCGATGACTACGGTGTGGCCTGCATTGTTGCCACCCTGATAGCGCACCACGTAATCAACGCGATGGCCTAATAGGTCAGTGGCCTTACCTTTGCCTTCGTCACCCCACTGGGCTCCGACTAAAACAATGGCTGGCATGTCTTACTCCTTTAAAGTTGGCGCACATGCGCTTTCGCATGGCTCCTAGCGCAACTACATAAGGGTAGTGCCTTTTAGCGCTCGCGAATGTCTATTGCTAGCGAGTGAGGGCAATAACGGCCTGCGGGTCGCAATCAGCAAGGAACTGTTCGCAACGATTCGCCTCGTCAACCTCATTTATGGCGCCGGCCGCACGGCCAAGAGCATTAAGGCAACGCAAAAAACCCTGATTTGGCAGATGTGACCAAGGAACTGGGCCATGACCTTTCCAGCCGTTTCGCCGAAGCGCATCAAGCCCTCGATGGTAGCCAGTGCGTGCATACGCGTACGACTCGATGACCCGCTGCTCATTCCAAGCCTCATCAGCAAGGACTGCCCAAGGCAGACTGGTGGCCGGAAAGTTAGCTGCGACTTGCTGTGCAGATTGACCGTCGGCCAGCGCCTGCGTCGCTCCTGAATCCTCAGGAATAAACGTAGGCGCTGGACCGTCGAGCAAATCTTGTCCGAGTGGCATTATTTGATTCGAGTGCCAGTTGAACGAAGGTCTTCACACGCTTCGAGAACGCGCTTAGCCATGCCTGCTTCGGCTAACTTGCCGTAGGCACGTGGGTCATACGCCTTCTTGTTGCCAACTTCGCCATCCACCTTGAGGACGCCATCGTAGTTCTTGAAGATGTGATCAACGATTGGACGGGTGAATGCATACTGCGTGTCTGTGTCGATGTTCATCTTGATGACGCCGTAATCGAGTGACTCACGAATTTCGGACAGAAGTGAACCTGAACCACCGTGGAATACCAGGTCAAGTGGCTTGTCCTTGCCTGGGTACTTTGCAGCAACTGCAGCCTGAAGATCCTTCAGGATTGATGGAGTCAGAACAACATTGCCTGGCTTGTAAACGCCGTGTACGTTTCCGAAAGTTGCAGCAACTAGGTAGCGTCCGCGCTCGCCGAGGCCAAGCTTTTCAGCCATCGCTAGAACGTCTTCAGGAGTTGAGAACAACTTGGCATCGTGTTTTGCCTCGATACCGTCCTCTTCGCCACCGACAACACCGATTTCGATTTCCAAAATGGTCTTAGCGGCCACGCACTTGTCAAGCATCTCATCAGCAATGTCTAGGTTCTCAGTCATGCTGACAGCAGAGCCGTCCCACATGTGTGACTGGAATAGTGGCTCGAGACCTGCGGCAACGCGGTCTGCTGAAATCTGTACGAGTGGACGCATGAAGCCATCAAGCTTTTCAGCTGGGCAATGGTCGGTGTGCAGAGCAATGTTGACGTTGTAATGCTTTGCGATTGAGTGAGCAAACTCGGCAAGAGCAACTGCACCAGCCACCATGTCCTTGACTAGCTGGCCGGAAGCGAATTCGGCGCCGCCCCAAGAAACCTGGACAATGCCGTCTGATTCAGCTTCAGCGAAGCCGCGGATTGCAGCCACGATTGACTGCGAAGAGGTGCAGTTAATCGCTGGGTACGCGAATGCGCCAGCCTTGGCGCGATCAAGCATTTCGTTATAGACGTCGGGGGAGGCAATAGGCATGCGGTCATTCTCCTCAAAGAGTGAAAGTTGCGGGAATCGAGGGCACCATTGCCCGTGACCTATTCTGTCACGGATAGGCTATGAATGTGGAAACCGCCTTCGCTAATGCTCATATCCAGTCTTCGATTCATTCTGGAGTCTTGACACCAGATCATCTAGTATCAGCCCTTGGGCATTGGGCGTTTATTGGCATCCTTGCCATCATCTTCGCGGAGTGTGGACTACTCATTGGCTTGATTTTGCCGGGCGACTCCCTGCTATTTGTGACCGGCATGTTCATCGCTGGAACACAAACAAGCGGTCAGACCTTGCATATCAACCTCATTCTGGCGATTGCCCTGATTGCAATAGCAGCGATAGCCGGCAACCTAGTCGGGTACAAATTGGGTGCAAAATTTGGTCCTGGCCTGTTCAACCGGCCGCAGTCACGAATATTCCGACCTGAGTACGTCACTCGTACTCACGAATTCTTCGAGAAGCACGGACCGAGCGCCATCATTCTGGCTCGATTCACGCCAGTCGTGCGAACCTTGATTACGTCAGTGGCGGGTACAGCAGGAATGCCATTCCGAGTCTTTGCAATCTACAGCGCCGTCGGTGGTGTGCTCTGGGCAGCCATCATGACGGGTCTGGGCTACAAGTTAGGCACAGTTCAAGTAATCCATGACCATCTGGAGACAATCACGATCGGCATTGTGCTACTCAGCGTCATCCCGATTGCGATCGAACTACTCAAGGCCCGAAAGACCAAGTAAGCGCAGACTTGCTGACTAGAGTCCTAAATCAGCAAGTTGATAGGCAGCAAAGTAAGGAAGACCTGCGGCATCAATCATTGGTGCTGCTCCGCGCTCGACTATGACTGCTACGGCAACAACCTCGGCTCCCGCTTCACGCAATGCTTCAACTGCTGTCATCACGGAACCGCCAGTGGTACTGGTGTCTTCGACAGCAATAACTTTGCGACCGGCTACATCTGGACCTTCAATGCGTCGCTGAAGACCGTGAGCCTTCTCAGCCTTGCGCACGACAAAGGCATCAAGCTTGCGACCCTGTGCCGCGGCAGCGTGCAACATCGCAGTCGCAACTGGGTCCGCACCTAGTGTCAGGCCGCCAACAGCATCAAACTCAACATCCTTGAGGAGATCCAACATCACGCGACCGATGATTGGTGCTGCAGTTGAATCGAGAGTGACGCGGCGCAGGTCGACATAGTAGTCGGCCTCTTTGCCACTAGAAAGAATGACTTTGCCGTGTACTACAGCTTTGTCGAGGATTTGCTGGCGGAGTTCATCGCGATCTGACATGTGTCAAGCCTATTGAGCCGTGCACGTCACACGTGACTCAACCCGGCCGGGTGGTGCACGACTCAGACGAAAGTCGGTTGAGCGACTGGTCTGATGTCCTGCCAAGGCACACCCATTGATGATTCGTTGCCTGGCGACTACTTGCTTACCTGGCGACTACTTGATCAGTGTGCCAGCGAAGATCTGCCAAGCTAGCAAGGACTTGGCTACCAAACTCAACACAATGTAGGAGCGTTCGCCAACCAAGTAGTCGGCCCAGCGACCCCGTGCTCGGTACTGGAGGAACTGAACTACCGCAAAGACATTGAAGAAGAGGAAGAGCGAAATCACAATCGCATAGACGAACGTAGGCGGCTTGCTGTCATGAGTCGCTCCCGGCGCAACTATGTAGAGCAGAACCGCGAGCCATGGAACAATTCCTGCGATGCACCCGAAGATGAATGGCAACCAACCGCCCTCACTAGGACGTTCATACTTTTCCTGGAGCCAGCCAAAGAGAATCATCGAAGCGTTCACACCAAAGATTGCGAGAAGCGCTGTCACTTCAGTCATGCCACATACCTGGGCGATGAGCACCATCATGATAGACGAACTCAACGCATACTCAACCCAGCGGAAGTAGTTGTGCTTCTCAATGAGTCCCTGACTATATCGCGCAAAGAAAGTAGGGCTTGCGACAACGAAGTGAGCAATTGATGACAGCGCCAAGAAACCTGCGACGGCATAACCGATGTGAGTGTTGAACAAAGTGACCGGTTGCGCGTAGGTAGTTCCCGGTGGACCAGACATGTAACGCGCCACAACCGGGAGCGAAAAGTCGTTCGCTAATGCAAGCACGGCACACATTTGTGCAAAGTGCAGCACCCCGGCGATGATGTTGAAATTTCGAAGTTTCTTGATTGCAAGGTCTTGGCTCATGGTTACAAGTTACTTCATGGTTGCACTGAGTGCTGCGCTCTCAAACAATTTGCCCCGAGGTTGAAGCCTCGCGGCCAACGCATGGCACAGTAGTGACATGGCTGTTGTCGCATTCTTACCAACTCTTAACGCAAGCAATCCGTTGTCGTCCAGTGTGGCTTTAACAACGCAGCCATTTGTTGTAGCCGCTCCACCAGAGAGCATGCGCTGGGTTACACACGTGGCCTCTCAACTGGCTCACACAGCCGAGCCACTTGTCCTGGTATTCGTGGGTGAAGCGAGTATCCATGCCCCGGCGATTGGTTTCAGCCGCAGAGCGCTGCGCCGTCCAGCCGTTCACTACGTGTTAGTCGATCCCATGATGCCGACCATCGGAGGCGACTACGGCGACTGGCCGGATGCACCAGTAACGGTAGTCCTGACTGACGCCGCCGAAGATTTTGCTAAGGACGCATCACTTCAATCTCGCTTGCGCGGCTGGACCGTGACACACGATGCGCTGGAACTAGTTCTAGCAAACTACTAGGCCCGCGACCTTGCGAAGTTCGAGAACTCCTCGCTGCCTAATCACTTCTAGCGACGACGCCCTTGCATAACCGAAAGTTTGCGCACAAGTGGCCGAGGTAAATACTGAGCAACTAGACCAAGCGACTTGTACTGCATACCCGGAACACTGATCGCATGTCGACCAGCAAAGTCAGTCAAAGCTTCCTTTACAACGGCATCAACTTCAAGCCACATCCACTCCGGAATGGTCGCTGTTTCCATGCTCGCACGGTCATGAAATTCTGTTCTCGTGAATCCGGGACATAACGCCATGACATGTACATCTGAACCGCGCAATTGCGTAGCTAACGACTCGCTGAATGTCGTTACCCATGCCTTGGCCGCGCTGTAGGTGCCACTCGCCAACCAACTGGCTACCGAACTGACGTTGATAATGCCACCCCGATTACGTTCAACCATGCCTGGCAATGCCGCATGGGTAATGCGCATCACCGCAGTGACCAGAACATCGAGCATTTGTTGCTCAGACTGAACGTCACTGACAACGAAAGGTTGATTAAGCCCGAATCCCGCATTGTTCACAACTAGGTCAACGTCGCTAGCTGCTGCTCGACAAGCGACTTCGTCAATCTGAGCATGTTGAGAAAGATCGGCAGTCATCACTTGCACCTCAATGCCGAACTCAAGGTTGAGCTCTCCGGCCAGCGCCATGAGTCGGGCCTCATCTCGGGCTACGAGTACAAGATTCATTCCGCGAGATGCGAGTTCAACAGCAAAGGCTCGACCTATCCCTGCAGTCGCCCCGGTAATTAACGCTGTTCTCATAACGTCACTCTAACTAAATGCACACCGGGTCTGGTTGACGCGACTGCTGAACTTAGGAAACAAATGGCTAGGCGCCACGGTTCGGTCGCCACACCACAAGTGCAGTTGATGGGGCAGCCATGGCACTACGGAGTAACGCGAGTTCGTGCAAAGTCGCTTCAAGCTGAGCTTCCAAAGTCAGGATGCGAACTATGCCCGCAAGTGTGACACCTTCAGCAGAAAGTCGTGCCACTTCACGGAGGCGTTGAATGTCTCGCAACGAATAGAGTCGATTCTTACCCATGACTCGCAGAGGCGAGACAAGACCGAGCCGGTCATATTGACGGAGAGTTTGTGGATGCAGGCCTGAGAGTTGTGCGGCGATTGAGATGGCATAGACCGGCACATTCTCATCAGGGATGTACGTGCTCATAATCCATCAGCCAACTCAGGATGAGCCTTCTTTAGAAGTTCGCCACGCGGATCAAATTCTGCGGTTTCTCGCACGAATGCTTCAAGAGCTTCTTGCGCTTTTTCGGTCAGATTCTTAGGAACTGCAATGTCCACAGTCACCATGAGATCACCTGCATGACCATCGGCTCGCACGACGCCTTTACCGCGAGCGCGGAACTTTGCCCCGGTTTTGGTTCCTGGCGGTATGCGAATTGTGACCGGCTTGCCATCAAGCACAGGCACGACAATGTCGGCGCCAGTTACTGCTTCGTCGAAGCGAATTGGCACCGTGACAGTGATGTTGTCTTCATCACGACCAAAAATGGCATGACGCCCGATGTGCACATTCACGAAAAGGTCACCTGCTGGGCCACCTGCCTCACCTGGACTGCCTTTTCCTTTGAGGCGAATTTTCTGCTCGGCTTTTACTCCTGCAGGAATGCGCGCCTGGATGGTTTGGGGGCTTTGCACACGACCGCTGCCCCGGCACGCAGCACACGTACTTTGTCCAGACGCTCCGGTACCGCGACACGTAGTGCATGTAGTTTCAACGTTCAAACGAAGCGGGATCGTTGAGCCCCGCATCGCATCTTCGAAACTTATCGAGACTTCGGTTTCTAGGTCCGCACCCTTGCGCGGACCACGTTGCCTGCGGCCTCCGCCAAAGAGACCGCCAAAAATGTCGCTTAAGTCCCCGAACTCCACTCCACCTTGGCCGAACATGTCGTTGATGTTGGCGCCAGGCATTCCACCACGACCGCCACGAGGTCCACCAGCGGCCATGTATGCACGCATCTCGTCATATTCGGCACGAGCCTTGGGATCTGAAAGGACAGCATTCGCTTCACCAACTTCTTTGAAGCGCGCTTCGTTTTTTGCGTCTCCAGCGTTTTTATCTGGATGTAAATCTTTCGCCAGCTTACGATAAGCCTTCTTGATGGTTGCCTGATCAGCATCTTTGGAGACGCCAAGGATCTTGTAAAAGTCTTTATCAGCGTTGACTGCCATGACGCCTCCTTCCGATGTTTATGTCGTTCTAGTTTGCTGGGCTACTCGGCGCAGATGGCTCAACAACACTCACGATTGCTGGTCGCACAATACGACCCGCAAACTCATAGCCAGGCTGGAAAACATTCGCGCAAGTTGCAGTCTCGACATCATCACTGTGATCGTGCGAGATTGCTTCATGCCGAGTTGGATCAAAAGCATCACCATTAACGCCAAAGGCTTTCAATCCCAGTCGATTCACCGTTGATTCGAGTGACTCACCGACGCTCTTAAACGCTCCATCAAGGTCTCCATGTTCACGGGCACGCCCAATGTCGTCGAGCACAGGTAGCAACTCGGCCAAGGTGTGAGCAATTGCTTGCTCTCGCACTAATTCACGGTCGCGTTCAACACGCTTACGGTAGTTCGCAAATTCTGCCTGAAGGCGTTGCAGATCACTAGTGAGTTCAGCAATTGCATCAAGGTCAGGTGTTGTGCCTGACTCCACAGTGGCTGAATCAAGCGGAGCCTCCTCGCCAGTTTCCTGGCGAGGAGCACCCGTCTCGGGGTCGAGCTTGCGCTTGTCCGTAATTTTTACACCCTCAGTTTCAGGTGTTTGTTCGTCGCTCACGGTCTACTTTTCTTCCACGATTTCAGCGTCGACGACATCGTCGTCTGCTGGCGCGGCCGAAGCAGCTTCCTCTTGTGCATTTGCGTAAAGGGCTGAGCCGAGTGCCTGGCTTGCAGTTGCTACTTGCTCAACGGCTACCTTGATGGCTTCGATATCGGAACCTTCAAGAGCTGACTTCAAGGTTGCAAGTGGCTCGTCCACGTTGGCCTTAGCTTCAGCAGGAACCTTGTCACCATTTTCCGCTAGGAACTTCTCAGTCTGGAAGACAAGCGACTCAGCCTGATTGCGCACTTCGGCTTCTTCGCGACGCAAGCGATCTTCTTCTGCGTGTGCTTCGGCGTCCTTCATCATTCGGTCGATTTCTTCCTTCGACAATGCGCCACCACCGGTGATGGTCATGGACTGTTCCTTGCCAGTGCCTAGATCTTTGGCCGACACATGCACAATGCCGTTGGCGTCGATATCAAACGACACCTCGATCTGTGGCACGCTGCGTGGTGCAGGTGGCAGACCAGTCAGTTCGAAGGTTCCAAGCTTCTTGTTGTAGGCAGCAATCTCACGCTCGCCCTGGAATACCTGGATGAGAACTGATGGCTGGTTGTCTTCAGCCGTTGTGAAGATTTCGGAACGCTTCGTTGGGATTGTGGTGTTGCGTTCAATCATCTTCGTCATGACGCCACCCTTAGTTTCAATACCAAGAGACAGCGGCGTGACGTCAAGGAGGAGAACATCCTTCACTTCACCCTTGAGGACACCTGCCTGAAGAGCGGCACCAACAGCAACAACCTCGTCAGGGTTAACACCCTTGTTCGGTTCACGACCGCCAGTAAGTTCCTTTACCAAGTCAGTAACTGCCGGCATGCGAGTTGAACCACCCACGAGTACAACGTGGTCAATGTCGCTTACCTTGACACCCGCATCAGCCACAACGCGATTGAACGGAGCCTTGGTGCGCTCAAGTAGATCAGCAGTCAACTGCTGGAACTGTGCGCGAGTCAAAGTCTCATCCAGATGCAGCGGGCCAGCAGCCCCAGCAGTGATGTACGGCAAGTTGATAGCAGCTGACTGAGATGAAGAAAGTTCAATCTTCGCCTTTTCAGCAGCTTCACGAAGGCGCTGTAGTGCAACCTTGTCAGCGGCCAAGTCAATGCCATTGGCATTCTTAAACTGAGTGACCAAGTGATCAACTACACGCTGATCCCAGTCATCGCCACCGAGATTGTTATCGCCACTAGTGGCCTTAACCTCGACAACACCTTCGCCGATTTCAAGAAGTGAAACGTCGAACGTTCCACCACCGAGGTCGAATACCAAAATGGTTTGATCGTGCTCGCCCTTGTCGAGGCCGTAAGCCAAAGCGGCTGCAGTTGGCTCATTGACAATGCGCAGGACGTTCAAGCCAGCAATCTGGCCGGCATCCTTTGTTGCCTGACGCTGAGCGTCATTGAAGTAGGCCGGCACGGTGATAACTGCATCGGTCACTGATTCGCCAAGGTAAGCCTCGGCATCACGCTTAAGCTTCTGCAACACACGGGCTGAAATTTCCTGAGCGTTGTACTTCTTGTCATCAATGTCCATCGACCACGTGGTGTCACCCATGTGACGCTTCACAGATCGGATTGTGCGCTCTACGTTGGTTACTGCCTGGCGCTTGGCCACTTCACCAACAAGCACTTCGCCATTCTTGGCAAAAGCGACCACGCTTGGGGTGGTACGAGCACCTTCAGCGTTAGCAATAACGGTGGGTTCGCCACCTTCAAGGACGGCAACCACTGAGTTGGTGGTTCCTAAGTCAATACCTACGGCACGTGCCATTTTCGTTATCCTCCATGAGTTTTCGGTCTGAGTCGCACCCAATTCAGGGCACCTGACTGTCTTTCTGTCAGATACCTTGAGTCGGGTTGACTCAAGTAATAGAAATAATAACCCACTTGAGCGACAATTTATTTCCGAGTTGCAAAGTCTGTTTATTTCAAGGATTTTGCAACGTGCATGCTGACATGTGTCGAGTCGTTGCTAAAGTCATCTAATGGCTAAAGTGAAGGTCGACTCGCTCAAGGCACTGCATCAACGTCGCAGCGCTAAGTGGCGTTTCTTTGGTCCCGACGTCATCCCGGTTCCAGTGGCTGAGATGGACTTCCACATCGCCAAACCAATTAAGCGCGAGCTCGTCGAGATGATCCAAAGATCAGATACGGGATACAGCGGCATCGTCCCCGAACTCGCTGAAAGTTTTGCCAAGTACGCCCATTACTCGTGGGGCTGGACGGTTGACACCAGCCAGGTCCGACTCGCGGGCGATGTTGGCATGGCAGGTATTGAGGTTCTCAGAGTAGTCACGTCACCTGGTGATGCCGTAGTTGTGAACTCGCCTGTTTATCTGAACTTTTTTAAGTGGATTCAGGAAGCACAGTGTGAACTTGTAGATGTGCCACTGTTACATCGAAAAGGTGACTGGTGGTTAGATTTTGATGGGCTCGAAGCAGCCTTTGCCGCAGGTGCAAAAGCGTACCTTTTGTGCAACCCTCACAACCCAGTTGGTAGCGTCTACAATCGCGATGAACTTGAACGCATTGCTCAACTCGCAAAAAAATATGGCGTGACAGTTATTGCTGATGAGATTCATGCACCGCTCATTTATCGCGAAGTTCGTTTCCATCCTTATTTGTCCATCAGTGAAGAAGCCCGAGAGACCGGCATCTGCATAACGTCAGCCAGCAAAGCCTGGAACCTGGCTGGCTTGAAGTGCGCACAAATTATCACGAGCCATCCAACTCAGGATGAGAAGCTTGAAGCACTGCCTGAAGAACTACCCTTCCGCTCATCCATCTTGGGCGCTTGGGCAAGTGTCGTGGCCTACAACGAAGGTCAGCCCTGGCTGGATTCTGTTTTGGATATTCTGGATAACAATCGCACTTATCTCATGGCATTACTCAAGGAGTACTTGCCATTAGCCAAGTACCGCATTCCACAAAGTACTTATTTGGCATGGATCGATCTCTCTGCATACCAAGTTGATAATCCCGCAAAAGTGCTTCTTGAAGAAGGGCACGTCGCTGTAAATAACGGCGCTGATTTCGGTCCCGCAAGTTCGCAATTCGTACGCGTCAACTTTGCAACGGACCAGGCCATTCTTAAAAAAGCGGTGAAGCGCATGGCTGAAGGACTCAAGGTTCTCGAAGCACAAGACATAGAATTTGAAGCCGAGAATTAGCGCTCTATTCGCTACCGAAACTCTCCTAGCGGCATCATCAAAAATTGTTAACTGGATGA
>Ga0304729_1000768_pt1 | contig 22351 bp, 21 predicted proteins | sample C_131016_MF_Meta_FD_190475 | JGI IMG/M metagenome (GOLD analysis project Ga0304729, IMG submission 190475) | Freshwater microbial communities from Lake Croche, Canada to study carbon cycling - C_131016_MF_MetaG (v2) (version 2) | ecosystem: Environmental > Aquatic > Freshwater > Lake | place... | reverse complement strand
CATAGACCATGTAGGTATGGCCAGTAATCCAACCAACATCGGCAGTACACCAATAGATATCGCTCGCCGGCTTAATATCAAAGACAACTTTATGTGTGTATGCGGCTTGAGTGAGATAACCACCTGTCGTATGGAAAATTCCCTTTGGTTTTGCGGTTGTGCCAGATGTGTACAAAATAAAAAGCGGATGCTCGCTATCGAAATATTCGGGAGTATGCGTTGAACTCTGAGGATCTACCAGATCGTGCCACCAGATATCGCGGCCATCAATCCACGCAGTCTCTTGTCCAGTGCGTTTTACAACAAGAACTTTGCTGACATTGGTCTGACCTTTTAGTGCATCATCTACTGCTGGTTTGAGCGCAAAGGCCGCGCCTTTTCTAAAACCACCATCTGCGGTGATGACCAACTTTGCATCGGCATCTTGAATACGAGAAAGAAGCGCATCGGCAGAAAATCCACCGAAGACGACTGAGTGAATGGCACCGATTCGTGCACAGGCGAGCATTGCAACAACTGCTTCAGGAATCAGCGGCATATAGATTGCAACGCGATCTCCAGCGGTAATTCCGATTGAAGTTAAGGCGTTAGCTGCTTTGCTGACATCCGCAAGTAGCTGCGCATAAGAAATAGTTCGCGTATCTCCGGGTTCGCCTTCAAAGTGAAAGGCGGTGCGCGAACCGTTGCCTTCGGCAATATGGCGATCTAGTGCTGAAACAGTGGCATTGAGTTTTCCACCAACAAACCATTTGGCGTAAGGGACTTCCCATTCAAGGGTCTTCTCCCAAGGTTTATTCCATATAAGCGCTTCTGCCTGTTTATCCCAGAAAGCGAGTCGATCTTTATCTGCCTCTGCATAGAGATCTGCTTTTGCATTCGCTTGCGCTGCAAATTCTGCAGAAGGGAGGAAGGAGCGATCTTCGGTGGAGAGATTTTCAATGGAGTCAGAAGCCATGTCGTTGAGGTTACCGCTCGTGCGCTGCTTTTTAAAGGCTTACTTATCAACAGCGAGTGCAACTGCTCATTTGCGCACTTTCTTATCTGTCGATAATGCGCATCTCCATTGAAATGAACGAAAAATGAAAGGAGGAGAATGACAATTTCAGGTTTCCTTGCGATCTTGCTCAAGGTGCTCAGTAGCCCGGCCTTATTAACCGGCCTCATCGCCTTGCTGCAGAAAATCCTTCATCCATAGGGCTGAATACCCCTTACCTCTCGCGTATACAGTGCGCCGATTTTTCATACGCGAGGGTAGGTGGTTGGATTAGGCGTAAGCCTCACTCAAGACCCAATGGTGCGTCAGAGCGTTTACACACAGTTCTAGACAATTGGGAGCATCAGATGCCAATAGCAACCCCTGAAGTGTATGCAGCAATGTTGGACCGAGCTAAGGCCGGAGCATTTGCATACCCAGCAATCAACGTTTCATCATCACAGACCATCATCGGTGCAATTCGCGGATTCGCAGAAGCTGAGTCAGATGGAATCATTCAATTTTCTTGGGGTGGAGCTGAATACGCATCTGGTTCAACTGTAAAGCACATGGTCGATGGTGCAATTGCGCTCGCAGAGTTTGCACACGTTGTTGCTAAGAATTACAAGGTAAATATTGGAATTCATACCGATCACTGCCCTGCCGAGAAGCTCGACGGATTTATGCGTCCTCTTCTTGAAATCGGTGCGCAGCGTATTAAGGAAGGTAAGCAGCCGCTATTTAACTCACATATGTGGGATGGCTCAGCAGTTGATATGCCAGAGAATATGAAGGTTGCACGCGAACTTCTCGATAAATCAGTTGCAGCTCGCACAGTTCTTGAAATTGAAATCGGCGTCGTCGGTGGAGAAGAAGATGGCATCGAGGCAAAGCATGATGCCAAGCTCTACTCAACACCGGAAGATGCACTACTTACAATTGAAACACTTGGCACCGATGCAAATGCTCGCTACATGGTGGCAGCAACCTTCGGAAACGTTCACGGTGTTTATAAGCCAGGAAACGTTGTTCTTCAACCAAAGATTCTCAAGACTCTGCAAGATGCAGTAGCAGCTAAGCTCGGCCTTCCAGCTGGAAGCAAGCCAATGGACCTCGTATTCCACGGTGGTTCTGGCTCACTCTTGACTGAAATCCGCGAATCACTTGATTACGGTGTCATCAAGATGAATATCGATACAGATACTCAGTATGCATTTACCCGTCCTGTTGTAGATCACGTCATGAAGAACTACGACGGCGTTCTTAAGATTGATGGCGAAGTCGGAAATAAGAAGGCTTACGATCCACGTGCGTGGGGCAAAGCTGCTGAAGCAGGAATCGCTGCACGCGTTGGCGTTGCGTGTGAAGATCTGCGTTCTACCGGTACATCACTACTTAAGTAATTAATAACGAGTTGGAGAGGCTTTATCCATGCCCGCATTAGTTCTGCTTGGCGCTCAGTGGGGCGACGAAGGCAAGGGTAAAGCTACCGATTTGTTGGGCGATCGCGTTGATTACGTAGTTCGTTATCAAGGTGGCAATAACGCAGGGCATACAGTTGTCATCGGAGATCAAAAGTATGCACTTCACTTACTTCCATCTGGAATTCTCTCTCCAAATGTAATTCCGGTAATCGCCAACGGCGTTGTCATTGATCCAGGTGTACTGCTCGAGGAAATCAAGGGGCTTACCGAGCGCGGTATCGATTGCAGCAAGTTAGTTATCTCAACGAATGCACATTTGATTACTCCGTATCACCGCACCATCGATAAAGTTTCCGAGCGCTTCTTAGGTAAATCGAAGATTGGTACAACAGGTCGCGGAATCGGACCTGCCTATGCCGACAAGATCAACCGCATCGGTATTCGTGTACAAGATCTCTTTGATCCATCTATCTTGCGTCAAAAAATCGAAGGTGCACTACGCGATAAGAACCAAGTACTGATCAAGGTCTTCAACCGTAAAGATATTGAAGTCGAAGATGTGCTTAACGAGTATCTCGGTTATGCCGAAATCTTGCGCCCGTATGTGGCAGATACAGTCTTACTTCTCGACAACGCTTTAAAGGCTGGAAAGCGCGTTCTTCTTGAGGGTTCACAAGGAACTCTTCTCGATGTCGATCACGGCAGCTACCCATTTGTAACTTCATCAAACCCAACAGCCGGTGGTGCATGTACTGGATCAGGAATCGGCCCAACCAAGATTGATCGCGTCATTGGAATTGTTAAGGCTTACACAACGCGCGTCGGATCTGGCCCATTCCCAACTGAACTCTTCGATGAAGATGGCGAAAAGCTACGTAGTATCGGTGGCGAAGTTGGTGTTACAACAGGTCGGGCACGTCGCTGCGGTTGGTATGACGCACCTATCGCGCGTTATGCAGTGCGCGTGAACGGACTTACAGATTTCTTTCTCACCAAGCTCGATGTACTAACTGGCTGGGAGAAAATCCCAGTGTGTGTTGCCTATGAAATTGATGGCAAGCGCGTCGAAGAACTGCCAGCATCACAATCAGATTTCCACCATGCAAAACCAATTTATGAATATCTTCCAGGCTGGAAAGAAGATATTTCTGGAGCAAAGAAGTTAAGCGATCTTCCAAAGAATGCTCAGGATTACATCACCTTCCTCGAAAAAATTTCCGGTGCACCAATGAGCGCCATCGGCGTTGGGCCCGGGCGCACCCAGACAATTGTTGTCAAGGATTTCATCTAAGCCATGAAAATCCTCCTAGTCGGTAGCGGTGGTCGCGAACACGCACTCGCACTAGGAATCAAGGCAGATAAAAGTTGTACTGAACTTCATGTGGCTCCTGGAAATCCAGGTATCGCATCGATCGCAACTCTGCACCCAATCGCGATTACAGATAACGCTGCTATCTGCGAACTCGCACAGAAGTTAGCTGTTGATATGGTGGTTATAGGCCCTGAAGTGCCTTTAGTTAATGGCGTTGCCGATGTGTTACGCGCTGCCGGATTTGCAGTCTTTGGACCATCAAAGGCGGCAGCGCAGCTTGAAGGATCGAAGGATTTTGCAAAAGGCGTAATGCGCGATGCGGGAGTTCCGACTGCTCGCAGTTTTACCTGCACCGAAGAAAGTGAAATTGAGAAAGCGCTCGATACCTTTGGTGCGCCCTATGTTGTGAAAGATGATGGGTTAGCCGCAGGTAAAGGCGTTGTTGTTACCAATGATCGCCAAGCAGCACTTGACCACGCGCTGTCATGTTCGCGGGTTGTGATTGAGGAATATCTGGCAGGTCCGGAAATTTCACTCTTCGGAATTTCAGATGGTCGCAATATTCTGCCGATGCAACCTGCCCAAGATTTCAAGAGAGCGCTTGATGGTGATGCAGGTCCAAACACTGGCGGAATGGGTGCCTACTCACCACTTCCATGGGCACCCGATGACATTATCGAAGAGACGTATGAAAAAGTATTGGCGCCTGTGATTGCCGAGATGGCCGCTCGCGGAACACCATTTATTGGATTGCTCTATGCGGGTTTAGCACTAACAGATGATGGAATTCGAGTCATCGAATTTAATGCGAGATTCGGTGATCCTGAAACACAAGTGCTGATTCCACTCTTAATGACTCCACTTGCCTCACTACTTTATAAAGCTGCGACCGATAATTTAGATGATGCAGTTCTGCAATGGCGCGATGAAAGCGCTGTCACTGTCGTCCTTGCGGCACAGGGATATCCCGAATCTCCCAAGACCGGCTCTGTTATCTCAGCAATTCCTACAATTGAAAATTCTCAAATCTTCCATGCCGGCACTGCACGCAATGGTGGCGCGCTGCTTTCATCTGGAGGGCGTGTCCTAACAGTGACTGGAATCGGCGCGGATCTGACCGAGGCGCGCGACCGCGCATACCGCGCAATCTCACAGATTGAACTCGAAGGTTCTTTCTACCGCTCTGATATCGCGCTCAATGCGTCGGTCGCCGAGAAGGGCAATTAAATGGGGGAGAATGCACCAGTGAGCGTATTAGCTGATCGTTATGCATCGAAAGAGATGCGCCAGGTCTTCGCGCCAGAGCAGAAAATTATTGCCGAACGTAAATTATGGCTGGCAGTTGCACGTGCCCAATCAAAGCTAGGGCATCCAATCCCTGATGCAGTTATTGCTGATTACGAAAAAGTTCTTACCAAAGTTGATCTAGCATCGATTGATGCGCGTGAAAAAGTTACGCGCCACGACGTCAAAGCTCGTATCGAAGAGTTCAACGCACTAGCCGGACACGAAGCAATTCATGCTGGAATGACCAGCCGCGACCTGACTGAAAATATTGAAGCGCTGCAAGTTCGTGATGGCTTAGCTATCGTGCACGATAAGACCGTCGCACTGCTCGCCGCCCTTGGTGCAAAAGCTGCGCACTATGCAGATCAACCAATCGCCGGTCGTTCACATAATGTTCCAGCACAGATCACAACTTTAGGAAAACGTTTTGCTTCCGCGGCCGAAGAACTTCTCTATGCCTACGAACGCCTGGCATCGCTGCAGAGCCGCTACCCCATGCGCGGAATTAAAGGTCCAGTTGGTACTGCGCAAGATTCGATTGATTTACTTGGATCTACCGAGGCCCACCAATCTCTCGAAGCTGCAATTGCAAAGGAACTTGGCTTTGATCGAATTCTCGATTCAACTGGTCAGGTCTATCCCCGTTCACTTGATTACGAAGTTCTGACAACGCTTGTTCAACTGGCAACCTCACCTTCTTCGCTTGCAACATCAATCCGTTTAATGGCAGGTGCCGAGCTTGTCACTGAAGGGTTTAAGGCTGGCCAAGTCGGATCATCTGCAATGCCTCATAAGATGAATACACGTTCATGCGAACGCGTTAATGGCCTTACCGTAATTTTGCGCGGTTACGCATCGATGGTCTCTGAACTTGCAGGAAACCAATGGAATGAGGGCGATGTCTCGTGCAGCGTTGTTCGTCGCGTTGCGCTACCTGATGCTTTCTACGCTATCGATGGCTTACTTGAAACGATGCTTACTGTGCTCAACGAATTCGGAGCATTCCCTGCAGTTATTGCTGCTGAACTCGAACGCTATCTACCGTTCCTGGCCACGACAAAGATTTTGATGGCATCGGTAAAAGCTGGCGTTGGTCGCGAAGTTGCACATGAGGCAATCAAAGAACATGCAGTTGCTGCAGCACTCGGAATGCGCGAAGGCAAGGCGAATAATTTCCTTGATGCGATTGCAGGCGATGGCCGCATTCCATTTAAGCGCGCTGAACTCGATGCCTTGATTGGAAACCCACTTGAATTTACTGGCGATGCTCGCCAACAAGTAGCTCGAGTTGTCAGTCGCATCGATGCGATTACATCCGCGCACCCTGCCGCAGCGCAGTACAAACCCGCAAACATCAGGTGAGCGGCTTCGGCGCAGCTGGTGCACCGCCAGCACCAATGATTGATGGATGGCAGCACCTGCGCACAGGCAAAGTACGTGACCTCTACACAAACGACTCTGGTGAAATTCTTTTGGTGGCATCAGATCGCATCTCTGCATTTGATTGGGTCTTACCAACTTCTATTCCTAATAAAGGCGCAATCCTCACCCAGCTCTCACTCTTCTGGTTTGAGCTATTGGCAGATATTGTCCCCAACCACATCATCAGCGATGAAGTTCCAGCATCGGTTGCAGATCGCGCAGTAATTGTGCAACCGCTAGAAATGTTTGCGATTGAATGTGTGGCACGTGGTTATCTCACCGGCAGCGGACTTACGGAATATCAGGCCCACCAAGCAGTCTGTGCAAACCCGCTTCCAGCAGGACTTTTAGATGGGTCGCAGCTTCCAGCAAGCATCTTCACGCCAGCGACTAAAGCTGAAATTGGCGATCACGATATCAATATCGATTTTGAGAGCGCTGCAAAGATTGTTGGATCAGATCAGGCAACAGAACTTCGTGACTTAACGCTCAAGCTATATGACACTGCAGCAGATTTTTCAGCAGAGCGTGGAATTATTCTGGCAGATACAAAATTTGAATTTGGAGTGAATGAAGATGGTGAAATCACCTTAGGTGATGAAGCGCTCACTCCAGATTCTTCACGATTCTGGGAGGCAGATGGCTGGCAACCAGGAAAGTCGCAACCCTCATTTGATAAACAGTTTGTCCGTGATTGGTTAACCACAAGTGGATGGGATAAAAAATCCGCGCCTCCAGAATTGCCTGCAGAGATCGTCGATAAGACTGCGGCACGATATGAGCAAGCGTATGAACGAATTACCGGCAGTAAGTTCTAAAAATTTAAAACAACAACAGGGAGATATAAATGGCAAAGATCGTGGTTGATGTGATGTTAAAGCCCGAAATCCTCGACCCTCAAGGAAAGGCAGTCGCTGCCGCCCTTCCTCGACTCGGTTTCAGCTTTGCCAAGGATGTTCGCCAAGGAAAGCGATTTGAAATTGAAGTCGACGGCGAGCCAACTGCTGCACAACTTGCCGAAGTTGAGAAAGCTGCCGAGAAACTTCTCTCAAACCCAGTCATCGAGAACTTCACAGTACGAGTGGAGAAGTAATAGATATGAAGATTGGTGTTGTTACTTTTCCTGGCACTCTCGATGACCGAGATGCTGCTCGTGCAGTCCGCCATGCGGGTGCAGATGCAGTTGCGCTCTGGCATAACGAGGCAGATCTTCACGGCGTAGATGCAGTCATCCTCCCTGGTGGCTTCTCTTATGGTGATTATCTGCGCTGCGGTGCGATCTCACGTTTCTCTCCAGTTATGGAACCCATCATTAAAGCGGCACAAGGTGGGATGCCTCTACTCGGTATCTGTAACGGCTTTCAGGTACTTGCTGAAGCGCATTTGATTCCGGGTGCATTAACTCGCAACCACGAGCTCCACTTCTTATGCCGCGATCAGACAATCAGCATTGCAAATACCAATACAGCCTGGACTTCATCTTTTACACAGGGGCAAGAAATTGTTATTCCACTGAAAAATGGTGAAGGCGCGTATATGTGTGATGATCAAACTCTGGCAATGCTCGAAGGTGAAGGTCGCGTCATCGCTCGCTATGTAGGAGAAAATCCAAACGGTTCACGTAATTTAATCGCAGGAATTACCAACGAGCGCGGAAATATTGTCGGTTTGATGCCACATCCCGAGCACGCAATTGATTCACTCACTGGACCTTCTGCAGATGGTCTTGGCTTCTTCACATCAGTTCTCAAAGCGATGGTGAAGTAATGACTCTCGATACCGTGGCTATCGCGCAAGCCAACCCAGATACACAACAACCATTTGCAGAGCTCGGACTTAAGCCCGATGAATATGCCCGCATCAAAGAAATTTTAGGTCGCCGGCCAACTTCTTCAGAATTAGCCATGTATTCGGTCATGTGGTCTGAACACTGTTCTTATAAATCTTCCAAAGTTCACCTCAAACAATTTGGTGATAAGGCAGTGAAGACTGATGCGCTTCTTGTGGGTATTGGCGAGAACGCAGGAGTTGTCGATGTGGGACAAGGTTATGCAGTAACTTTTAAAATTGAATCGCACAACCACCCATCATTTATTGAGCCGTACCAAGGCGCAGCAACTGGGGTTGGCGGAATCGTGCGCGATATTTTGACGATGGGTGCACGTCCGATTGCAGTAATGGATCCACTTCGTTTTGGGCCAGCAGATGCAGCCGATACACGTCGTGTACTGCCCGGCATCGTTGCAGGTGTTGGTGGATACGGAAACTGCTTAGGGCTACCCAATATCGGTGGTGAAGTCGTCTTCGATGAGACCTATCTCGGAAACCCTTTAGTGAATGCGCTCTGCGTTGGCGTGATGAAACATAGCGATATCAAGCTCGCGAAAGCTGCTGGCGCTGGAAACTTAGTTGTTCTCTATGGTGCTAAAACTGGTGGCGATGGAATTGGCGGCGTATCAGTTCTCGCTTCTGAAACATTTGAATCTAAAGGACCGGCAAAGCGTCCGGCAGTTCAAGTAGGAGATCCTTTTGTAGAGAAAGTTTTGATTGAATGCTCACTTGAAATCTTTGCTGAAGATCTCGTTGTCGGAATTCAAGATCTAGGTGGCGCAGGACTTTCCTGTGCCACATCAGAACTTGCATCAGGAGGTTCGGGTGGCATGAAGGTTCAGCTCGACAAAGTTCCGCTACGCGATCCTTCTCTTTCACCAGAAGAAATTCTGATGTCAGAGTCACAAGAGCGTATGTGTGCAATTGTTGAACCAAGCAAGATTGCACGCTTCTTAGAAATCTGCGAAAAGTGGGATGTCACCGTTACCGTAATCGGTGAAGTCACTGATGGCAACCATCTGGAAATTACGTGGAATGGCGAATTGATTGTCGATGTTCCACCTCGCACTGTGGCTCACGATGGTCCGGTCTATAACCGCCCACTTGCACAACCTGCTTATATCGATGCAGTTGCAAAGGAAATCATCAACCTGCCGATTCCAGCAACGGCAGATGAGATTCGCGAAACTGTTTTGAAGTTAGCAGCAACTCCGAACCTGGCTGATAAATCATGGGTTACTGATCAATATGATCGTTATGTTCAGGGAAACTCCATTCAATCTCAGCCCGATGACTCTGGAATGGTACGTATCGATGAGAAGACACACCTTGGAGTTGCCATCGCCACAGATGCCAACGCCAACTGGTCATATCTCAACCCTTATGAAGGCGCGAAGTTGGCGCTTGCTGAAGCAGCTCGCAATATTGCAACAGCTGGTGCAAAACCACTTGCGGTTACCAACTGTCTCAACTTTGGATCTCCCGAAGATCCCGGTGTGATGTGGCAATTTGCTGAATCAGTACGCGGCCTCGCTGATGGTTGTCTTGAGATGGGACTTCCCGTTACCGGCGGAAACGTTTCGTTCTATAACCAAACTGGCGCCGTCGCGATTCTGCCAACCCCTGTTATTGGCGTACTTGGCGTTATCGACGATGTACGCACACGCACTCCGATGTCATTTGATCGCGCCGGACTTGATCTCTATCTACTGGGTGAAACAGCAAACGACCTGGCCGGTAGCGAATGGGCGTATATGCATAAGCAACGTGGAGGCATTGCACCCACTGCGGATTTACAACGCGAGATGCGTCTGATTGAACTACTGGTTGCGGGCCGCACCAAGAAAATCTTTACTGCAGCTCATGATTTAAGCCAAGGTGGGTTGTCAGCAACGCTTACAGAAATGGTGCTGCGTCATAACACCGGAGCAACGATTCAACTCGAAAACGTAGGATTGGCTCTCTTAAGTGAGACCCCAGGTCGCGTTGTTGTTGCAATTGATCCAACACAGACTGCAGCGCTTACCCAAGAAGCTGCAATACAGAAGATTGCGCTGACAAAGATCGGAACAACTGGTGGAGATTCACTTGTCATTAATGGCGCAAAAATCTCTCTGACCGAACTTCGTAAGGCCCACACCGAAACTTTCAAGAAGTTATTTGGATAGTTGCAATGCGCGATCCTGTGATACTTGCCGAAGTAAAAGAGACACTTGCTCTTCTTACTGAACGTTCACCTGGTCGCGCCATTGAAGTTCGAGTACCACCGTATGCCGCCGTGCAATGTGGTGAAGGACCGACGCACACACGTGGCACTCCGCCAAATATCATCGAGATGGATGCAGATACCTGGCTAGCACTTGCTCGTGGTGAAAAGCAGTGGGCCGATGCAATGGCAGAAGGTCTCATTCTCGCCTCTGGTGTACGTGCTGATTTAACTCAACTTCTACCGCTTAGGATGAACCCATGAGCCGTCGCCCAGATGGATTGTTAAATCACAATGTCCTTGAAGACGATAAAGGTCCGCAAGATGCATGTGGCGTCTTTGGCGTATGGGCACCGGGCGAAGAAGTAGCGAAGTTAACTTTCTATGGGCTCTATGCGCTGCAACATCGCGGCCAAGAATCTGCAGGTATTGCGACATCAGACGGCGATCGCATCTTGGTCTATAAAGATATGGGCTTAGTTTCACAAGTCTTCACCGAAACAGATTTAGCTTCTCTTGTCGGAAATCTAGCAATCGGTCACTGTCGCTACAGCACAACTGGTTCAAGTACCTGGGTGAATGCACAACCAACGCTACGCCCAACGAAGTATGGAACCTTGGCGCTTGCCCATAATGGAAACCTGACAAATACCGGCGATCTTGCAGAAATTGTTCAAAAACTTGAAGTAGATCTACCCAAGAGCGATCGCGGCGCGACAACAGATACTGAAATCATGACGGCGCTCATTGGATTGCAAGATGAGAAGAATGTTGAGGCAAGTGCGTTAGCGGTCTTACCAAAGTTAGAAGGTGCGTTCTCGCTCGTCTTTATGGATGAACATACTTTGTATGCCGCACGCGATCGCCATGGCGTTCGCCCACTTGTCATCGGCAAACTTGAACGCGGTTGGGTCGTTGCATCTGAATCTGCGGCGCTCGATATTGTCGGTGCTGCCTTTGTGCGCGAAGTCGAACCCGGTGAATTTCTTGCAATCAATGAAGATGGAATTCGATCTGAGATGTGGGCAAAACCCGAACCTAAGGGATGTGTCTTTGAGTATGTGTATTTAGCACGACCTGACACAACAATTGCCGGACAAGGAATTCACGCAGTGCGTGGCCGCATTGGTCAACGTCTGGCGATTGAATCACCTGTCGATGCCGATCTCGTTATACCGGTTCCAGAATCAGGTACACCTGCTGCTATCGGTTATGCCAAGCAATCAGGTATTCCATACGGTTTAGGTTTGGTCAAGAATTCTTATGTAGGGCGCACCTTTATCCAGCCTTCTCAGACGATTCGCCAATTAGGTATCCGCCTCAAACTCAATCCGTTACGCGAAATTATCGAAGGTAAACGCATCATCGTTGTCGATGATTCAATTGTTCGTGGCAATACGCAACGCGCTCTCGTGCGTATGTTGCGTGAAGCAGGAGCGCTGGAAATCCACGTACGAATCTCATCTCCACCCGTGAAGTGGCCATGCTTCTATGGAATCGATTTTGCAACTCGCGCCGAACTCATTGCAAGTGGGCTGGAAGTTGAAGAAATTCGTAGATCCATCGGAGCTGATTCACTCGCCTATGTATCTGAGGCAGGTCTCGTTGAAGCTACCCGCGTTCCAGAAGAGAAACTCTGTACCGCATGTTTCTCTGGAAAATATCCCATTGCAATTCCAACAGATATGTCTGAAGGCAAGATGCGCCTTGAAGTGACAGATGTTCACACCGAAAAGGTTCATAAGTAGTGGCAACTTATAAAGACTCTGGCGTCGATATTGATGCAGGAGATCGCGCAGTCGAATTGATGAAAGCATCGATTGCGCGCGCATCACGCCCCGAAGTCATGGGCGGCATCGGTGGATTTGCCGGGCTCTTCGATGCATCAGCTTTGAAATCGATGAAGCAACCATTACTTGCAACTTCGACAGATGGCGTCGGAACCAAAACCGAGATTGCTCGCCAGTTGGGTAAGTACGACACCATTGGCGAAGATTTAGTTGCCATGGTTGTTGATGATCTGGTGGTCTGCGGTGCAGAACCACTCTTCATGACCGATTACATCGCTGTTGGAAAAGTAATTCCAGAACGGATTGCAGATATTGTCGCTGGAATTGCGCGGGGATGCGAGAAAGCTGGCACAGCACTTATCGGCGGAGAGACAGCTGAACACCCGGGACTCCTGGGTGAAGATGAATTCGATATTGCGGGAGCTGCGACAGGTGTCGTTGATGCCGATATGCAACTCGGTGCGCATCGCGTGAAGGCAGGAGATCTCATCATTGCTATGCCGGCAAGTGGTTTCCACGCAAACGGTTACTCACTTATTCGCCATATTCTTAGCGATAAGAAACTTGATTTATCAAAGACTTATGAGGGTTTATCTCAATCACTCGGAGAAATTCTGCTGACGCCGACTGAAATTTATTCACTCGATTGTCTCGCCTTGATCAAAGCGCAGGGCGAAAAGTTGCGCACCTTTAGCCACATCACAGGTGGAGGACTCGCAGATAACACTGCGCGAGTGATTCCGGCCGGGTTAACTGCGAAATACGACCGCTCAACCTGGTCCCTACCTGCAGATACACAGTTCTTGGCACAGGTCGCCGCAGTTCCACAAGCAGATATGGAACGAACCTGGAACTGTGGAATCGGAATGTCGGCAGTGGTCGATCCATCCATAGGAGATTTGGTGATTCGTTCACTTGCAGCACGTGGAATGTCAGCGTGGGTAGCAGGTGTCGTTGAGCCTTCTGCAGATAAAGACGCAGTTCGTTCATACTTGGTCTCTCAGTACAAGGAGTAAATGCAATGGCAAGTAAGTCAAAGGTCGCTCAGAAGAAGCAAGCAACATCAGCGAAGAAGATTAATTTCTATCTGATTGCAATTCCGGTAATCGCCTTCGTTATCAAGTTGATTATCATGGCGAATATCAAAGGCACTGATGGCGCAACTTTGGGTGGTTGGCTTGGAGCAGATGGTGAGAACTACCTCAGCGGCGTCGATGGCCTACTTCAGAAAGGCTATTTCAGCGATAAGAGCATCTTGTCTTACTGGCCAGCTGGATACCCAATCCTTATCTGGATCTTGACCAAGATTTCTTTAGCCCACGTTATTTATTTAATTGCATTTACTCAATCTATTTTCTATGCCTACGCCAGCTATTACTTTGTAAAGCAATTGCGCGGAACAAAGTTGCAACCGTATATGTTCCTGATTGGATTGGTACTTGCACTTAACCCAACTCTCTCGCTGAGCTCATTGGCTGTTGGTTATGAGAGTCCAATCGCTGCGTGCATGTTGATGGTCACTGGCTTGATTATGAAATCACGCCAAAGTGGAAATGATCGCGGTCTTATTCTGCGCGTTATCTCAGCCGGATTCTTCTCAGCACTTGCCTCATTTATGCAACCACGCTGGATTCTGACATCTATTGTGATCGCAATTGTCTGGGCTTTGATGTACAAGAATCGAAAAGTTCAGGCTCTGATCCTTGTCGGTGTTGTCGGAATCATGGCGCTTGCTCCGGCAATCATGATTCAACGAAACCAGCAGTCAATTCATAAATCTGTAATCTCAACAAACCTAGGTGTCACCATGAAAATCGGTGCAGGAGATACAACTGCAGGTGGTTACGCCCATACAGGTCCTGATGTGCCATGCGCACCAACTCCACCAGCAACCACCACAACTGATAACGATGTCGTGAAGTGTGTTATCAAGTGGTATGCCGGACATCCGGTAAAAGCTATCCACTTATTTATCAACAAGGGTTGGTACTACTGGTCACCATGGTCAGGACCGTTAGGTAATGGCACCATGGCGCGTAATCCATGGCTCAAGATTGACCCAATTGTTAATATCGCTAAGGGCAGCCAATCTGGAAATGATCTGGTCTATAAATCTGTCGGCCGCGGCATTTCATTCTTCTGGGTTATTGGTTGCATCTCACTCTTCTTTATCGGATTCTTCTGGCTCAGATCGATGAAGGGCATCTACGCAAACCTTGCCTATGCCAGCTTCATACCTGTTGTGATCTCGTGGCTCGTCGCGATGGGGACAATCGGCGATCACCGATTCCGTATTCCAACGATGACCCTCAGCCTCTTCCTCCAGGTGATGGGCTACTTCGCCCTGCGCCATAGGCTCAAGTCAGGCTCATTTGCCGTTGCTTTGGAGTCAGGAGCTCAGGCGCGATAACCTACGCGCCTGACACATCAGCTATTCGTAAGGAGGTCGCCCATGGGTCGCGGCCGTGCAAAAGCTAAACAGACCAAAGTTGCGCGCGATTTGAAGTACAACTCTCAGGAGATGGATCTCGATCGCCTCGCTAAGGAACTCCATGGCGATGTTCCTAATCAGCAGAATCAGGATGATGACGATCCCTTTGCTGAAGGTAATTACATCCCGCGCGCGTGAGACCAACTCCGTACGTCGCTTCTCTTCGTATCTACGAACCGCTCTCTGCCTTTGAACCAGTCGATCGTATTCGTTGGCAGAATATCGATGCCTCCATTGATACCAAGAAGGAAGAGCAGGCGCTCGCACTTCGCCGCTTAGTCTTTCCGGAACCACCAGCTGTTCGCCCTGATGGTGCACATGTTTTAGATATCAATGGAGTTCGTTATGTCTCACCGTGGTCAACTGCGACCCGTTGTTGGGCAGCGCTCGATGATTTTAAAGATTCACTTCCATCATCGATTACACCATTCTTTATTCCGCCAGCACTGGAAGAGGTAATTACCACCGGCGTAGATTTACTGGAAGATCGAGTCCCTCACATCATTACTGAAACATGGGTAGTTCCACCACGTTGGTTCTCACTCTTTACCCCAGATGAACGAGTTCGCGGCGAAGATACCGACGGGCTCTTCTCTTTTGCTCGCACCACGATGTCAAAGGCATGTTACCGCGCCGAAAAGTCACATGAAATTGTGCTTGGTGCATTTGGACAAGGACAAGTCGAGCAAGATATTGAGAATATGTTGGATTGGCTCGAACTCTTCCATCCAGAATCACTTGTTGAATTAGATTACGGCGGGCTAGCTAGTTATCTCGATGCATCGCTTCGAGATAAGGGGTTCGATGGAATAAGTGACGACACATCGATTGAAGATGTCGCAGATAGTTTGGCTGGACTGGCATCGGGTGATGGATCTGTTGCAGGACAAGGTTATGAGCGCCTTGTCTCGCGTTGGCGCTCAGTTCAAGGCTACGAATCAGCTATGTAAGGCGAATCTGGGTATTGCCAGAGTGGTTTCAGTGGGGAATACTTCCCGACATTACGCCGCAAAACGGACACCGCGTCCGAGTACAACTTGGGGGATATAGATGAATCGACTGCCTGATGCAGAGGTCCTTCTTACCCCACGCGAAGTTGCAGATCTCTTTGGCGTCGATCCCAAAACCGTCACTCGTTGGGCAAAAGCTGGAAAGTTAACTTCTATTCGTACATTGGGTGGCCATCGCCGCTATCGTAAATCTGAAGTCGATGATCTTCGTCAAAATTATTTTAAAGTACAGAACTAATATCTTCTTAGGACTATGAATTACTCCATCGCGCAATTTTTCTTACTGGGCTTTCTCACCTTTGTGGCCGTAGGTTTTATCACTCCACCGATTCGTGAAATCGCACTTCGCTTTGGAGCAGTAGATGCTCCTACCTTGGCTCGTAAGGTGCAAAAGGATCCGGTTCCATATCTGGGAGGCGTGGCAATTGCCATCGGAATCGTTGCCGCTTCATATGGTTCGCTCTTAGCGGTCGACTTCTCTCTCACCACATTTAAATTGGCAAGTTTTGTACTTGTTCCAGCGATGGCAATTTCTGCGATGGGGCTTTGGGATGACCTCAAAGGGTTAGAGCCGTGGCCGCGCCTTGTGGCACAGACCTTTACGGGAATCATCGTGGCCGTCATTCTGACCGTCACAGATACGATGGGTTTTGCCTTTCACAATCCCATCATCAACTACTCCATCACCGTCCTCTGGATTGTGGGAGTAACTAACTCGATCAACTTCTTCGATAACCATGATGGTGGAGCCGCGGGAACCGTTGCTGTTATTACCTTCTTCCTCTTCTTTATCGCCCATGACCGCCAACAGATTCTCGTGAGTGCGCTGGCCATTGTGACCGCTGGCGCCACTGCAGGATTTCTCATTTGGAACCGCCATCCGGCCAAGATTTATATGGGGGATGCAGGTTCGCTCTTCCTTGGAATCATCATCTCTGTATTAACAATTCGTCTAAGCCCGGGAGTTGTTCCATCCTATAAATCACTAGCGATCCCAGTTTTCTTAATGGCAACACCAATTCTCGATACCACTGTTGCAGTTATCTCACGTTTATATCGCGGTATCTCTCCATTTCAAGGAGGACGTGATCACTTGTCACATCGCTTGATGCGTAACGGCCTCAATCGCAGAACTACTGCATTTACCTTGTGGGGGCTAGCAGCTGTCTACGGTCTAATTGCTATCACTATCTATACCTGGCCAGATACGCTCGGAGTGCAGACGATAATTCTTGGTTCTGCGCTCTGGCTTGCGATGCTGACTTTCTTCCTGCGAATTCCATCTGAGGGGTAGACTCCAACCATGGCCGATAAGAATGATGATGTGAAAGCAAGAATGCTCGCTGCCCTTGAAGCAAAGAAAAATAAGAAGGGCGCACCTGGCACACAAACACATTCTGAAGGTGGCTCAAAGATTCGCGGCGGACAACGCAGCGGTGGAGCTCCACAAGTTCAGCGAAAAGCTGGGCCATCTGGATCAGGTTCTGCCGGTTAAATAAGCAGTTTCTTCACGTTAAATAAAGTTAAATAAATAAGAGTGGCTCGGGACAGGATCGAACTGTCGACCTCACGATTTTCAGTCGCGCGCTCGTACCAACTGAGCTACCGAGCCAATATGTAGTTGTAGTTAAAAAGAAGAGAGTGTGTGGACACTCTCTTCTTTTTGCGACCCGGACGGGACTTGAACCCGCGACCTCCGCCGTGACAGGGCGGCGCGCTAACCAACTGCGCTACCGGGCCTTATGTATTTACATACATTCGACCATTTTGTACTTCTTTCGAAGCGTGCCCCCAACGGGATTCGAACCCGTGTTACCGCCGTGAAAGGGCGATGTCCTAGGCCCCTAGACGATGGGGACGTTTGAGGCTCGCAAATCGTACCTTCTTAAGCGTGCACGACCAAACTCGGTGAAAAAGCCCGCGAATTCAAGGCTCTTTAGAGCAGCGTCCACTGCACTGTTATTGAGATCGTCACATCTTGCTGACCTAAATCAATAACTGTGGCATCTGATTCAGCTTTAGCCAGAGCCATCACAGGCGAGTAATTAGTTGGCGAAGAATTTTCTACGAGGTAATTCACTGCACCTAACTTTGCACCAATTAACGTTGCATATGAAGCAGCCTTTGATTTTGCACTCTTCACTGCAGCAGCGCGTGCAGCATCGAGCGATTTACTTGAATCAAGTACAAAGGGAGTTGCACCATTTATTTGTAGATTATCGCCACCTGCTGAAATTAAAGAGTCAACCACTGCACCTGCAGTATCCGCAGCCCGCACAACAATGGTAAATGACTGCGAACCGCGAAAGCCGATTTGAGTCGAGGTTCCATCATTTGCATATTTATATTCTGGATAGACAGTTACAGTTTGCGTAGAAATATCTTTGGCATCAATTTTCGAAACCTTCAGCGCCGCCCGAAGTGCAGCAGCGGTCTTATTTGTTGCTGCCAGTGCATCCTTACTTGTTGAAGCAACTGCAGAAGCTGTAGCGCTAATGCGAACTGCATCGGGAGTGGCTTTGACTACGCCTTGCGCGGATACCGTGATGTAACGAGTTGCTGCGGCATTGGCTGATGGTGCGATAAGACCGACCATCGCGAGAATAATGAGGGCGATTACGGGGATGCGGTTACGAGTTGTCATAACCCCATTATCGTCTACTAGTTGTGTGGGAGGTTATAGATTTCTGTGTGATCTCGGAGCATTCGCTCGAGCGAGAAGTACTGATGAGCTCGCTCTCTGCCGGCGCGACCTAAAGTTATTCTCAGCGCTGAATCAGTTGCAAGTGCGCTGAGTGCACTCGCCATCGCGCCTGGTTGTGGCGAGGTGAGATAACCCGTCCTATCGTTTTCTACGATATCTGAGATAGATCCGACCGCCGGAGCAAGAATTGGTAAACCTGCCTGAGCGGCTTGAATTAAAGTCAGTGGAATTCCTTCGTTATCACTTGTCAATATCGCGATATCGCTTGCGGCAAATATGGCATCGATATCTTTACGCCATCCTAAGAATGTCATTGGCAACTCTTCGGCTACCGCACGTGCCTTAGCACTTTCAAATAACTCACCTTCACCAGCAACTAAGAAATGAATTGCAACACCACGTTTGACCATCGTGCCTGCGATATCAAGTAAGCGGTCCGGACGCTTGATCTGAGTGAGGCGACCCACAAAGGTGCAGTAAATCGTTGCTGGATCTAGCTCTAGCTGCTTACGCAACTCTGCCTTATCGAAATGCTTGGGTTCAGGAAGTCCGGGAAAGAAGGTTTTGTATTGGTCAGCTGAACCGATTCCCGCGGCCAGTAAATCGCGTTTTACCTGGCTGCCAATTGCGATTAAATAATCGGTGCGTTGGGCAAAGAACTTTTCAATCACGACAACCAGTTTGGTCTTCCAACCTGCGAAATAACCATGGAGCAAGTGGCCATGGAAGGTATGGATACGCACTGCGCCACGGCCGGCAATAATCGAAGCTAATCGACCGAGCACACCAGCCTTTGCAGTGTGGGTATGAATTACATCAGGGCTAAATTCCTTGATGGTGCGAATTAATCCAAAGAATGCTTTGAGATCTGCAAATGGAGATACTGAACGACCAAGGCCGGCAATACGTGAAGCTTTGATATCGGTAGCAACTTCATCGAGATAATCAGCCTCTGTCTCATCGCAATATCCAGTGATGAGAACTTGCTCAAATTGTGATGAATCTAGGCCGCGCATTAATTCGGCGACGATGACGGCCGGTCCACCCACATTCATGCGGGCGATGATCTGCATAACTTTGATGCGCTCGGCCATGTGGTTATCTTCTCGCAAAAAGGCTGGATAATTGAACTTATGACCGGCGGGCAATTCGTATCCAACTGCACAGCAGATGCGATGGCGCGCGCGGCAGAGGCGCTCACATCAGGAGCCCTCGTCGCATTCCCAACTGAAACTGTCTATGGACTTGGCGCAGATGCCACCAACCCAGCTGCAGTTGCGCGAATCTATGAAGCAAAAGGTCGCCCGGCTGACCATCCACTGATTGTTCATATTGCACAGATGCACGACATTGCAGAATGGGCGCAAGATATTCCGGAATATGCCATTGCACTTGCACGAAATTTCTGGCCCGGGCCGATGACCTTGATTCTTAAACGATCTTCGCTCGCGCGTGATTTCATTACTGGGGGACAGGAAACTGTTGGACTTCGTGTTCCTAACCATGTTGTTGCTCTGGCACTCCTCGAAGAATTTAAGAAGATAGGTGGCAAGGGAATTGCGGCACCGAGCGCCAATCGCTTTGGACATGTTTCACCGACTACAGCTGAGGCAGTCAGCGCAGAACTAGCCGCCTATCTTTTACAACAGGACTTGATTCTCGATGGTGGGCCATCTTTGGTCGGTGTTGAATCGACCATCATCGATTGCACAACCGAGAGTCCGAAGATTCTCCGCCCTGGTGCCATAACAGAATCGATGATCGAAGAAGTTACCAAAGTTGCGCTCTCGTACGATGCCACCGATATCCGCGTGAGTGGTTCACTCGAAAATCACTATTCACCTGTTGCACAAGTTTTACTCGATATCGAACCACAACCAGGTGATGGATATATCGCGCTCTCCCACTTTGAAACACCAGAAGGTGTGAAGAGATTGGCATCACCAAAGAACGATGAAGAATTTGCTCGCCAGATGTATGCCGCTCTTCGCTCAGCCGATACTCAGAATCTCACTCGCGTTGTTGTGAAACAGCCAGAAGGAAGTGGTATCACCATTGCAATTCGCGACAGACTGCATAGAGCCAGCAACGGTCGCTAATTCACTCGGTACTCTTACCCCATGAGCATTTCGCGCCGTGGACTTTTAAAAGCAACTGCACTCGTTGGCGCTAGCTCTTTCGAGTTTTTGCAAGCTTCGCCAGCCGAGGCTGCAACTACAGATATCCAGCATGGTTCACGTTCGGTCAAGAAAGTTGCGCTGACTTTCCACGGCGCTGGTGCACCTGATTATGCCGATCCTTTGCTCAAACTCTTTCAATCAACCGGCACCAAAGTTTCAGTCTTTGCAGTGGGTACGTGGCTAGTAAAAGACCCAACTATTGCTTCAAGAATTATCAGCGAGGGCCACGATCTCGGAAACCACACCATGACCCACACACAAATGAAAACTATTTCGGCAAAGCGCGTCGAGTCAGAGATAGCAGGATGTGCCAACGAACTCACCAAGCTCATCGGCAATCACGGCGCCTGGTTTAGGCCATCTGGAACTCAATTTTCGACTCCCACAATTCGCGCTGCCGCGGTGAAGAACGGTTACGGACAATGCATCTCGTACGAGGTCGACTCTGAAGATTTTAAAGATGTCTCTAAGGCCAAGATGGTCGCCAATGTTATGAAGAATGTAAAGAATGGCTCGATTATCAGTATGCACTTTGGCCACAAAGTCACACTCGATGCCATGCCAACTATTCTCGATAAATTACATGCGGCAGGACTTACGCCAGTAACGCTTACTGAACTACTCAAAGCATGAAAAAGTTTTTTACGACAGCTCTACTTCTGCTCTTTTCGCTCCCCATCACGGCTCAGGCCGCTCCTCTTGCTGGCATGCCTCCAGTGCTTGACCCCAACAATATTTATGCCGCAGATGCGCCTAATAATTTAAGCGATGCAGTTAAGGGAACCCGCGAGCTTGTCTACGTTCCAAATTTCAGGTCAGCAACAGTTTCGGTAATAGATCCGCACACGTATAAAATTATCAAGACCATTAAAACTAAGCCAGGCCCGCAACATGTGGTGCCATCATGGGATTTAAAGACGCTATGGGTCAATGACAATAAGGGCAATTACTTAACGCCGATAGATCCAAAGACTGCCACTGCCGGCAAAGATGTTTATGTCCACGATCCTTACAACCTCTACTTCACGCCCAATGGCAAGTACGCAGTTGTGATGGCTGAATCAGATAAGCAGATTGTCTTCCGCGATCCCCACACCATGGCGATCAAGAAGACTCTCAACGTTCCGTGCGCTGGCGTAAATCATGCTGATTGGACCGCAGATGGAAATCAATTTGTGGCAACTTGTGAATTCACCGGCAAACTCATCCTTGTAGATACTGCTCAGATGAAGCTTCTGAAAGTGGCAACGTTAAAGAAGCAGACCGAGATGAACCCCATGCCACAGGACATCAAGATTTCTCCTGATGGCAAGACTTTCTATATTGCCGATATGGCATCTCACGGAGTTTGGATCATGCCTGCCAACAATTTCGGGCACTTAACATTTATGCACACAGGAAAAGGTGCGCATGGACTCTATGTAACTCGCGATGCGAAGACGCTCTTAATTACCAACCGCGAAGAAGGTTCCATTTCGGTTATGCGTTTTTCTGATAATAAATTGATTGCAAAGTGGAAAATTCCAGGCGGCGGTAGCCCTGATATGGGAAATATTTCCGCCGATGGAAAATTCTTCTGGGTCTCAGGCCGCTATAACAATGAGGTTTATGTATTTAATATCGAGAAAGGCATCTTCGTTACTCGTATCAAAGTAGGTCTAGAGCCACATGGACTTACCATCTGGCCACAGCCGGGGCGTTATTCACTAGGTCATACAGGGA
>Ga0304729_1000765_pt1 | contig 22389 bp, 22 predicted proteins | sample C_131016_MF_Meta_FD_190475 | JGI IMG/M metagenome (GOLD analysis project Ga0304729, IMG submission 190475) | Freshwater microbial communities from Lake Croche, Canada to study carbon cycling - C_131016_MF_MetaG (v2) (version 2) | ecosystem: Environmental > Aquatic > Freshwater > Lake | place... | reverse complement strand
AGTAAAGATTGCTGACGTGAGAAAGTGTCTGGCTTTGCTGATGGATCGCGCCAACTATCTCGGGATGTGCGTGGCCCAAAATATTCGTAGCGATACCGCCAAGGAAATCTAAATAGCGATTACCTTCGGCATCCCAAACTTCAACTCCAGATCCGCGCACCAGTGAGATCTGCGGTGGGCCGTAATTCGCCTGCATTACAGCGCTCCACCTGGCAGACATCTCAGAATTTGTGCTCATTTTGTAATCACGGTTCCGATCGCACCAGCAAGAGCAAGTTCTAGATTCCGAACGTCTCGGCCATCAAAAATCCGGGCTTGATTTGCTCCTGATGCAATTGCATTTAGAACCGCTTCAACCTTAGGAACCATTCCTTCTTCAAAGCTTGCCTTTATTCCATTGAGCTCTGTCGACGAAATCTCATAAATCAACGAATCGGTATCTGGCCAATTCCGATAAATTCCAGCTACATCAGTCATAAATAGAACTTCATTTGATGCAAGAGCGCCACCAATAGCACCCGCAACTAGATCGGCATTTAAATTCAAACCGATGCCAGTATCGGAAACTCCGATCGGTGAAACGATTGGCAGATAACCCTTGCCCAATAGATCGCTCAAAATATCGGCATTTACTTCCGTAACATCTCCGACTAATCCCAATTCAGTGTTTCGTTGCTTAGCTCTGATTAAATTTCCATCACTGGCGCTCAGCCCGACAGCCGATATCCCGTAACTAATAAATTGATTAACCAGAGTTCGAAGAACCGTTCCAGAAAGGACGCTCTGAACAACTTCGAACACCTCAGGGGTAGTTTTGCGATAACCGCCGACCATCTCTGTTTTGATACCGTGAATGGCCAGCTCGGCGTTAATTTGCGGGCCCCCGCCATGAACCAAAACAAACTTATTACCATTTTTATGGAACTTTGCGAGAAACTCGATTACTGGATCAGCAACACCAACTTCTGGAAGTGCGTGTCCCCCATACTTAATGACCAACACGTTACTTAACTCCAAAAACGTTTAGGCCCGTACTTTCAGGTAGGCCACAAATAAGATTCGCATTTTGGATCGCTTGTCCAGCAGCACCTTTCCCTAAATTATCTATCGCACAGGAAACAATTAAACGATTTGCATGGCTATCTACCGCAACCTGTATTTGCACGTTATTAGTGCCAGTGACTGAAGAAGTGGCAGGCAGCGCCCCAGTTTCAAGGATCGTTACGAAGGCACTATCGTGATAATAATTCGAGTAAATCTTTTGCGCACCCGCTGTATTCAATTCGCCAGTAAGTTTCACGGTTACCGTGGCGAGTATTCCCCGCGGCATAGGTGCCAATATCGGAGTGAAGGAAACCTTAATTTCTCCCTTACTAATTCGGGACAGGCTCTCCTCAATCTCTGGCGTATGTTGATGAACGCCCCCGAATTTGTAGGAGGTCAGCGAATTCATCACTTCACTACCTATTAGGTTGATTTTTGCCGATCGACCTGCACCGGTCGTACCACTTGCCGCAACAACGACTACATCATCGCCCGCTACCAAACCAGATTCGATAGCTGGTGAGATAGCAAGTGCGATCGCTGTTGCATAGCAACCAGGATTTGCTACTCGAGTACTTGAAGCAATGTTCTCGCGACCACCAGTGAGTTCTGGTAAACCATATGTCCAAGTTCCAGCATGGTCTCCCCCATAATACTTAGTCCATGAATTCGAATCCGCTAACCTAAAATCGGCACCAAGGTCAACTATTTTCACTGAACTATCTAATTGCGATACTAATTTGGCAGATTCTCCATGCGGTAATGCGATGAAAAGTAGTTCACATGCATTTGCTAAATTGATACTAGTTGCTTCAAATTTCTGACCCGCGAAATTCTGTAACTGCGGGTGGACCGAGGTTATTAATTCACCGGCGCTGGAACCTGCTGCTATATAGGAAAGTTCAAAATTCGGGTGCGATGAGATCAGCCTTAATAGCTCTCCGCCAGCATAACCACTAGCTCCGATTACTCCGGTTCTCATATCTGAAGAATACCGCCTCTTGTATATTTATGCAAATGTATGCATATTTATACATCAATCCCTTAGGGTGGCGCCAAACTGAACCTTTGCCTCTTGCGCAGCCGCCAGGCGATAAGTTGAAACTTCCTCGGCCGTTAAAGTTCGATCGGGTGCTCGGAATACCAAAGTAAAGGCCAATGAAACTTTTCCGTCCCCGATCGCTTCATACCTATCAAAAAGCGAGATGCTTTCTAATAATTCACCGGCTCCGGTTCGGAGTGCTGCTGCTACCGATTCTGCCGGAATATCTTGCGAAACGACTATGGCAATATCTTGTACAGCAGCTGGCATTGTCCAGACTGGTGTAACGCGTGTGGGGTTCTGGAACGGTAGCGCCGACAAGACAACGACAAATGCACAAGATCGCGCTGGCAAACCTAAAGCTGCAATGACTCTTGGATGAAGTTCGCCGGCATGAGCAACTGGCTTACCATCAACTTGTAATTCCGCACATCGACCTGGATGCCAGGGAGCAAAATCCGACGTTACGGTTGATGAAATATTTCCAGTGTTCGCGATAATCTTTCGCGCCATTCCGATGGCATCATTCCAAGTGAATTCATACGCATCACCCAGCCAACCCGCTTGACCGAAGTTGCCGGCCACAACAGCGCCCACATGAAGTGGCTGTACGGGAACGCTGGAATATATCTCTTCGATAATTTTCTCATTCGGCTTCTTATCTGTTGCAACGGAGGCGACCGCTTTCAGTGGAGTTAAGTTTCGGAAAACCGAACCTATCTCGAAAATCGCGGCTGATTTACTACCGCGCGCCAAATTGCGAACCGCTGTTTGCAGTAAACCTGGGAGTAGGTGTGTACGCAAATCGGGAAATTCTTCAGACATAGGATTTGCAATTCGAAAACTTTTTGCACGGTCACCTTTGAAACCGAGCGACGCAACATACTCGGGATTTACGAAAGGATAGTTATAAACCTCTGAATAACCACTACTTGCCAGAAGATTGGCGATGCTACGTTTGCGGTACTGCATCGGAGACAGAGTCGCGCCAGCAGAACCGGTAGGTAGTTTTGATGGAATTCGGTCGTAACCGATCATTCGAGCAACTTCTTCCACAAGATCTGGACTTAGTAGTAGATCCGCACGCCAACTTGGCGGATCAATCTCCCAATTCGTATCGGATTTCTTAGCAATATCGCAGCCCACTATTTTCAACTTTTCTTCAACTTCAGCCAACGGAACTTCGGTACCCAAATACTCGGAAACAAAATTCGGGTTGAATTTAACTATAGGTGCATATTTGGGTTCGCCAAATGAGGCACTACCAACATAGGTTGCGCCACCGAGCTCAATCATCAATCCAATCGCCCGAGCCGAAGAAATCTCAGCCAAGGATGGGTCAACGCCGCGTTCTAATCTGCGCGAGGCTTCCGATGAAAGTTTGTGTCTACGTGAACCCTTCGCGATTGTCATAGGATCAAAACGGGCCGCTTCAAGAGCAATCTTAGAAGTTGTATCTGTTACTTCTGATGAAGCACCTCCCATTACTCCAGCTAGTGCGAGAGCAGAACTCTTATCGGCTACAACCAAATCTGTCGGGTCAAGGTTTCGTTTTTGATTATCTAGAGTTGTGATCGTTTTTGTATCACCGGCGCGACGCATAACTAACGCGGTATCAATCTTTTCGGCGTCAAAGGCATGGAGTGGTTGGCCAAGTTCAAGCATCACGTAGTTCGTAATATCTACCGCAAGAGAAATGCTGCGCATGCCACATTTTTCGATTCGTCGGCTCATCCAAAGTGGGGTTGAAATCTGAGTATCGAATCCAGCGATGGTTCTAATAAAAACAACAGAAAGCGCATCCTTGGCTTCTACCGAAATCTGCACACCCTCTTTGTTTATTCCAAACTTGCTGGCATCGATTTTTGAAATTGGGTCAACATATTTACAACCGAGGGATGCTGCAAGTTCGCGCGCCAGACCTCTGATTGATAGCGCATACCCACGGTCAGGATTTACTGCGGCATCTACAACCACATCGTTGATTTCCAAAAGAGCAACTGCATCTTCGCCAGTTTTGGCACAATCTGGCGGCAGCACAATAATCCCGGCATGTTCCTCACTAATTCCTAGTTCGCGGGCCGAACAGATCATGCCGTTACTAGTTTTGCCATAAGTTTCGCGGGCAGAAATCGCAAAATCACCAGGCAGGATGGCGCCCGGGAGCGCTGCAACAACAAGATCGCCCGCCGAAAAATTCGTAGCTCCGCAAATTACAAAACGAGTACTTTTTTCACCACAATCCAATTCAACATATCGAATAGGCTTTTTATTGCCGGACAGTTCTTCAATTGCAATCACCCGTGCGACGACTAGTGGACCAGATAAACCTTCACCTTGAACGTCAATATTTTCTACCTCAAAGCCCACATTTACAAATGCGTTTTCTAAGTCAGTTAAAGATATCTTCTTTGGAAGATCAGCAAATTCACGAACCCATGACAGTGGAATTTTCACCGGCCACCACTTCCGAAACTTCGCGTAAATCTAATATCGCCTTCAACAATGTCATGCATGTCGGTAATACCGTGGCGCACCATAAGCGTTCGTTCTAGACCCATGCCAAAAGCGAAGCCAGAAAACTCCGTTGTATCTATCCCGCACACTTCCAAAACTTTTGGATTAACCATGCCGCAGCCGCCCCATTCAATCCAGCGTCCATTGAAATAGAAATCAACTTCCGCACTTGGTTCGGTGAAAGGAAAGAAAGATGGGCGAAGTCGGGTTTTAACATCTGGGCCAAACATCGCTCGAGCAAAATAATCTAAGGTGCCTTTTAGATCAGCCATAGTGATTCCGCGATCTACGACTAGGCCTTCTACCTGACTAAATACAGGAGTGTGCGTCGCATCTAATTCATCAGCGCGATAAGTTCGTCCAGGACATATGACGTAAATAGGCGGTTCATTCTCCAGCATTGTCCGAATTTGTACTGGTGAGGTGTGAGTTCGCAATACCAGCTTAGAATCGAGTGGTTCTATGTAGAAAGTATCTTGCATGGTTCGCGCCGGATGATCAGCAGGAATATTAAGCGCATCAAAATTCAACCACTCAGATTCGAGTTCGGGACCTTCAGCAACTTTGTAACCAAGGCCAAGAAATAAATCGCTTATCTCATTGGTCAAAATAGTTAATGGGTGTAAGCCACCTATTGGGATTCGTGGAGAAGGGAGAGTTACATCGACACGTTCTTCTACCAGAACTCTCTCATCCCGCTCCAATTCCAGCAGACTGGATTTCTCATCAAAGGCTTTCTGGATCTCGGCTTTTGCAGCCCCGACTATTTTACCAACTTCAGCTTTTTGATCAGCAGCGAGAGAGCCTAAACTTTGGCTCGCTTTCGAAATTGGTGACTTATCGCCGACATGTTCGATCTTAATTTTTTTCAGTTCTTCAAGCGAGGTGCAGTTCTTGATGGCACCAACAGCCGCTGCTACAACTTGGGAAATACCTGCAGGTGTAAGCGACATAATCGTGAATTCTACTTAATTCAACCCTTAGGCGTGGAACATTTGAGGGCTTTAGGCGTTAATTCCTACTTTAATCCGACGTGAAACATCGCGATAGCCGCAGCACTTGCAACATTCAAGCTTTCAGAAAAGCCCTTCATCGGGATTTTGAGCCGTTGATCTAAGCCAGCAATTTCTGGCAGACCGCGAGCTTCATTCCCAAATATCAAGATGGATTTCTCGGGGATCTGCGCGTCCAAGATCGATAATTCGGACTCTCCTGCAAATGCGATTGTTGCGAATTCATGCTCTTTAGCAAAGCTAATAATTTCTTCTAAGCCAATATTTTCAACAACTGGAATATGCCAGAGCGACCCAACGGTCGCCCGCACTGTCTTTGGGGAATAAGCGTCGACAGATTTTTCGGAAAATATCACAGCATCGAATCCACAAGCATCAGCCGTTCGAATAACTGTGCCGCAGTTACCCGGATCCTGGATTTCCCAAAAATATGCAAGGCGAATCGGTTTTTTCTGCGCAATTTTGTACATAGTCATCTGGGTATAACTACATAGGGCAATAATTCCTTGTGGAGAATCGGTATCAGCCATTTCGGCCATAACCTGATCGGTCACTGGGAAGATATCTGTGTTAGCTAAAACTTCTGGTGCTATTTCCTCTTGAATCTTTTGCCAACCCGCCTCGCTCACATAGAGCTTCTCTACCTTGGGGGCGGATTCAATTTTTGGTGATAAAGCCTCACGAACACTCTGTAACCCATCGGCAATAAATGCTTTTTCGCTCTGGCGAAATTTCTTTCCCCGAGGACCCAAAAGAGCCTTCACTCGCTCTACGTGCGGCGATTGAAGGCTCGAGATCTGGGAGTTTTGCATACTGCCTCTGCTAATTAATTAAGCAGTTGCTGCATGCTTGCGTGCAACTTCAACCAGCGCTGCAAAAGCTGCTGGATCGTTAGTTGCAAGCTCTGAAAGAACGCGGCGATCTACTTCAATCCCGGCTCCTTTAAGTCCCTGTATGAAACGGTTATAAGTTAAACCATTTGCTCGGGTACCCGCATTGATTCGTTGAATCCAAAGACGACGGAAATCGCCTTTCTTATCTTTACGATCATTGAAGGCATATACCAATGAGTGAGTAACTTGCTCTTTTGCCTTTGAAAATAGGCGGGAACGTTGACCACGGTAACCGGCAGCACGTTCTAGTGTTGTACGACGCTTCTTGGCGGCGTGAACGCCACGTTTAACTCTTGCCATTGTCTATTCCTCCCCTACTTCAAACCGAGCATGCGCTTGGCGGTAAATGAATTTGGTGCCTTCGCTACTGAATCGCCACTTAAGCGACGAGTTACGCGAGAAGATTTGTGTTCCAACAAGTGGCGCTTTCCAGCGCGCTCGTGCATAACTTTGCCAGTTCCGGTTAAACGGAACCGCTTCTTCGCCCCACTATGGGTTTTCATCTTTGGCATTTCCTAACCTCCCAGTTAGTTATTTCTTGCTTTAAAAACTATTCAGTTACTTCTTGTGCCTCACTATTTACTACCTTTACTGCACTCTCTTCTTTCACTGCCGCCGCTTTACTAGCAACCTTTGCCGCCTTTTGCTGCGAAACTGATTGGCCCTTTTTAACATTGGTTCCGAGAACCATTGTCATATTTCGACCTTCTTGCTTCGGTGCAAATTCAACAAACGCCACTTCGGACAACTCTTCTGCGAGTTTCATTAACAAGCGGTAACCGATTTCTGGTCTTGCTTGTTCGCGACCTCTAAATTGAATTGTCACCTTAACCTTGTCGCCACCTTTAAGAAAACGTTCGATATGAGTCTTCTTAGTTTCATAATCATGTGGCTCAATCTTTGGGCGAAGTCGCATCTCTTTAACCACGATATGGGTTTGATTCTGTCTGGCCTCACGAGCTTTTTGGGCGACTTCGTACTTATACTTTCCGAAATCCATTACCTTGCAAACTGGAGGTTGTGCCTCAGGTGCAATTTCGACTAGATCGAGACCAACTTCGTCCGCCATTTTTAGCGCGACATCAATATCGACTACTCCAACTTGTTCACCAGAGAAACCAATCAGACGAACCTGTGGGACACGGATTCGATCATTGATTCGAGGTTCAGTGCTGATATGTGCTCCTCCCTGCAATAAATTTTCGAAAGCTTCGAAAATTAAAGGGAGCGCGTCGCAACCAAATTCAAATAGGTTCAAATAGGAGCTTTAAGAACAGCCCTACGAACTAACTTGACCAATTCGCTTAGCGAATGAGGTGGGAGCGACTAACTCCACTTGATCCCGCAAGGCTACCCGATAGGTGCCTAAACCAAGAAATCGAGGTTCTTAACCAGCCCCCGCTAGTCCGATGAGTCCATCTAGTCCGCTTAACGCGACTAACCCCCGATAGCGTGCACGCCACCATCGACGTGAATGATCTCACCCGTTGTCTTGGCGAAAAATGAAGATAGTAAGGCCACTGCTCCTTGAGCTGAAGGAATCGGATCGCTGCAATCCCATAGCAGCGGGGCCCGCTCATTCCAGACATCTTCAAATTCTTCAAAGCCGGGAATTGATTTTGCGGCCATTGTTTTGATTGGCCCAGCTGCGATTAGATTGCAGCGAATATTTTCCGATCCGAGATCACGAGCAAGGTAGCGATTTGTGGATTCTAACGCCGCCTTTGCCACACCCATCCAATCGTATTTAGGCCAAGCAACCGTGGCATCAAAGGTTAAACCGACCACACTCGCGCCAGTGCTTTGTGTGAAAAGCGGCTTGCAAGCCATGGTTAAAGATTTATAAGAATATGCCGAAACGTGGACCGCAGTAGCGACATCAGGCCATTCGGTATTTAGGAAATTGCCGCCGAGCGCCGCTTCCGGTGCGAAGCCTATTGAATGCACCAAGCCATCTAGGTGTGGAAGATGTTCCTTGATTGAATCTGCAAGTCCCGCGAGGTGTTCATCGTTTGTTACATCGAGCTCAATTACTGGTGCCGGTTTTGGTAGACGAGTTGCAATTCGGTTGGTGATGCTAAGTGCACGACCAAAGGAGCTTAGGAGAACATTGGCGCCCTCTTCTTGAGCAATCTTTGCGATATGAAAGGCGATTGAAGATTCGGTTAAAACCCCAGTTACGAGCAAATTCTTGCCTTGTAAAATACCCATTTAATGCCCCATTCCTAATCCGCCGTCAACGGGAATTACCGCACCGGTTATATAACTTGCTGCATCTGATGCAATGAATTCAACAACACCTGCGATCTCATCGGTAGTGCAAAAACGTTGCAGTGGCACTGAAGAAATAATCGCATCTTTCCGATCTTGATCAAGAACTGCGGTCATTTCTGTGTCTACGAATCCAGGTGCAACTACATTCGCGGTTATCCCACGACTACCAAGTTCTCGAGCTAGTGATCTTGCCATTCCGATCAAACCACTCTTCGTTGCTGCGTAATTAACTTGACCGGCCGAGCCCAGTGATCCAACAACTGATCCAATGAAAATCATCCGTCCCGCTTTTTTCTTAAGCATCCCCCGCGTACAGGCTCGGGCTGTTCTAAAAGCTCCCATCAAATTGGTATCTAAAACGCTTTCAAAATCTTCATCACTCATCCGCATCACAAGGCCATCTTTTGTGATTCCAGCATTAGCGACCAAAATATCAACTCCGCCGAATTTCTCTTCAATTTCTGAAATCGCAGCGTTCACACTTTCGGTATCTGTCACATCCATCACAACCCCGTGCAATCCTGCTGGAGCAATTCCGGTTCGCATACTGATTACCACAGTGTGACCAGAGGCTTTAAAGCGGTTTGCTACGGCTAAACCAATCCCTCGGTTTCCACCAGTTACTAATACGACGCTCACGGGAGAAACATACTTGTTACCGAGGCGTATCCCTAAGAATGACGTAAGAGCCGCTAACGGGGTTGTACTTGGGTCGCATAAATCAATGGGAAGTTCTGCTGATTTACGCTTATCGTTAGGGCATGGCCCGTACCAAGAAATCTCGGATAAAAACTGAGTCGATTACTTCGGCAGGTGAGTCTCTTTCGAGCGACCAAAGTACTAGAGCGAGACGTTACTTCATCTCCATGATGATTCGAACACTTTGTTTTATTCTTACTGTGATTCTTCCAAGTCCGTATCGCTGGTTCACTCTCCTTGGGGCAGTCTTGCTTCCCTATATTGCTGTCGTGATGGCTAACGCTGGCCGGGAAACTATTAGAACAGCAGCCACAAATTTCAAACAAAAATCTATCGGTAACTAACGTTAGATAGCATGAAGAAGTTTTTCACTCTTCCCTCACTCCTCCAATCGGTAGTCGCTTTGATGCTGGTTGCCTTATGCCTCGTTGCCTCGCAATGGCAACTACACCGTGGCCAAGGGCAAAGCCATCAGAACTCGATCATTTCAAAGAATGAAAAAGCCAATACCGTCGCTCTCTCCGCACTTGATGCAACCGACTCAGTGGCTCCCCTAGATTCAATTGCCTACCAATGGCGCACAGTTTCGCTATCTGGCCATTTTGATTTAGCACATCAGGAACTGATTCGTAATCGCTACTTTGATGGAAAATATGGCTTTGAAGTTCTACAACTATTTCGAAGTGAGGATACCCGCGCCTACTGGATCGATAGAGGTTGGGTCGCTGCTGGCTCTGATGCGAAAACCCCGCCCCAGGTTCCAGAATTACAATCAAGCAAATTATCGATAACCGCACGTATTAGATCAGAAAACTTGAGTCACCAACTCCAAGGATCCTTTTTCGCAACTACAAGTCGAAAGAACTTGCCTGACATCTCAAACTTACAAGGAGTCAAAGCGGCAAATTTTTATCTTGACTTAATAGAGGCTGATCAGACCTGGGCCGCGCCGCTTACTGAAATATCTGTGCCCTCACTTACCAACGGTCCACATTATGCATATGCAATTCAATGGTTGGCCTTCGCGGTTCTGATTTTGATTGGGCGAATTGCTTTATTTAGGGAATTTAAGCGGTAAGGGCTTGGCGCTGGTAAAGGTCAAAATACAACCCGCGCTTAGCAACTAATTCTTCGTGCCTACCTTTTTCGACTACAACTCCACCATCCAAAACGATAATTTGATCAGCAGCGACAATCGTTGAAAGTCGGTGCGCGATGACCAAACTTGTACGGCCAACTAGCGCTACTTTCAAAGCCTCCTGAACGAGTGCTTCATTCTCGGAATCGAGATGGGCCGTTGCCTCATCCAAAATTACGATGCTCGGTGCTTTCAGTAGCAACCTAGCGATAGCTAATCGTTGACGCTCGCCACCTGAAAGTCGATGACCTCGTTCACCAACAATGGTGTCGAGCCCGTTCGGCAAAGTACCAATGAAATCTGACATTTGTGCTGACCGGCAAGCGCTAAGGATTTCTTCATCAGTTGCATCAGGTTTTGCGTATTTCAAATTCTCCCGAATACTTTCGTGGAACATATGAGAATCTTGTGTCACTACACCGATTGCCGTTCTTAGTTCTTCCAACTTCAAATCGCGAATATCAATTCCATTTATGCGGATCGCACCACCAGTAACATCATAAAGTCGTGGAATTAGATTTGAGATCGTACTTTTACCGGCTCCCGACGGCCCAACAATTGCGGTAAAGGTTCCGGGGGCACAAACAAAATTAAGTCCTTGTAGTACTTGTCCGCTCTCGGGTATCTGTTCTTTGGCTACACCTTCTAGTGACGCTAGTGAAATCTCAGAAGCTTTGGGGTAACCAAAAGTAACGTTTTCAAAAGCGATGCTTGGAACGCCGACAGCAATACTCTTTGGATTTTCGCAATCTTTAACCATCGGTTCTAGATCTAAAACTTCAAAGACTCGCTCGAACGATACCAGCGCTGACATAACATCTACTCGAACATTTGAGAGTGCGGTAAGCGGGCCGTATAACCTGGCCAAGAGGGCAGTGATAGCCAAGAGAGTTCCAACTGTGATCTGCTTACTAATGGCGAGATGTCCACCGATCCCATATGCAAAGGCTGTTGCTACTGCAGCTACCGAAGTCATGGCGATAAAAAAGATGCGGTTTAACATTGCGATAGAAATTCCCATATCTGCAACGTTTCGGGCTTTGGCTGAAAAATTCTTGGACTCTTGTTTTTTATCGCCGTAGAGGGCAACTAATAGCGCGCCAGAAACATTGAAACGCTCCGTCATAGTTGAGGACATTTCAGCGTTCAATTGAAAAGAACGGCGGGTATATTCCTGGAGTTTCTTACCTATCCACTTAGTCGGAATTAAAAAGACTGGAAGCAGTACCAGTGAAACCAAGGTGATCTGCCAAGACAGCGTCATCATTGTTATGGCGACCAAAATAAGGCTGAGTGAGTTGCTAACTACACCCGATAGCGTTGCAGTGAATGCTTGTTGCGCGCCAATCACATCAGAATTTATACGTGAAATTAGGGCACCTGTTTGTGTTCTGGTGAAGAACGCTATCGATTGCTTCTGCACATGTTCAAAAACTTTGCTTCGTAAGTCATAAATCAGGCCTTCACCGATTCGGCTAGAAAACCAACGACCCAACATGTTGAACCCAGCGTCAGCTACAGCTAGAGCTCCCACAATGAACGCTAATTTTGTTACCAAAGCACCATTGCCAGGTATTACGCCTTTGTCTACAAGTGAGCGAAGTAGCAAGGGCGTAGCGACGACCAAAAACGCATCGATTACCACAGTAATCATGAAAATAATTAGATATTTTTTGTAGGGAGCAGCAAAACCCAAAATTCTTTTAAAAGTGCCAGCTTTTAGTTTCTGATTCTTAACCGATTGATCAGAAGTAAGCGATCGCAGGGCCATCCACTGGCCATGCATTGACATTAAGCGCTACCTCTTAAACGGTGAAGCCGATGGCGCGAAGTTGTTCGCGGCCTTCATCAGATATCTTGTTAGGACCCCAAGGTGGCATCCAGACCCAATTAATTTTTACATCAGACGTTAAATCTTGAAGAACCTGGTGTGTCTGGTCTTCGATAACATCTTGAAGCGGGCAAGCTGCTGAGGTCAAAGTCATGTCAAGGATTGCAATGTTGTTCTCATCAACTCGCATGTCGTAGACCAAGCCCAGATCGATCACATTTATGCCGAGTTCTGGATCAATGACATCTTTCATCGCCTCGGTTACATCTTCGATTGTAGCTATGTTTGCACTCATATCTCTCCTTGATTTCTAATCGGAATCTTACTGGAATTACTTCTCTTGTTGAGTCACACTTTGCGAAATTGCATCTTTAAAAGCCATCCACCCAAGCAGAGCGCATTTGATCCGAGCTGGGAATTTGGAAACTCCGGCTAATGCAACTGCATCTTCCAGGACTAATTCATCGCCTTTGGCCAAGCCCTTGCTCTGCATTAAGGAGGTAAATTCTCCTAATACTGAGAGCGCGCTCTCGGTATTTTTACCGATCATAAGGTCGGTCATAATTGAAGTACTTGCCTGTGAAATAGAACAGCCAACGCCCTCCCAGGAAACCTGAGTGATTAGGCCATCCTTCAGGGACAGGTTTAACGTAATTTCATCACCACAACTTGTATTTACGTGATGCACTTGCGCGGTGTAATCAGGGCTAAGTTTCTTATTTGCCGGGTGCTTGTAGTGATCAAGAATAACTTCTTGGTAGAGCGATTCTAGTTCCATCAGAGTACTCCAAAGAATTTCTGTGCTTCGCCTATTGATTGCACCAAAATATCAATATCTTGCAAATCATTGTAAATATAGAAGGAGGCACGTGTTGTGCCTACAAGATTTAATTTACGCATCAATGGCCACGCGCAATGGTGTCCGGTGCGAACTGCTATTCCATTTCCATCTAGCGCTTGACCAACATCATGTGGATGTATGCCATCGATTGTGAAAGAAACAACCGCTCCGCGATCGACGCCATTTTGTGGTCCAATAACGCTCACGCCAGGAAGTGCTACCAATTTCGAAAGTGCATACTCGGTGAGCAAGGCATCATGTTCTGTGACGCGATCCATCTCAATTTTCGACAAATAATTGAGAGCAGCAGCAAGTCCAACAGCTTGCGCCATATTTGGAACTCCCGCTTCAAACTTTCGTGGCGCCGGTGCCCAAGTTGCATCCGTCATCGTTACGGTTTCGATCATCGAACCACCTGTAAGAAATGGTTCCATTTCCGATAGATGTTCGCCTTTACCCCAACAAATACCGACACCGGTTGGCCCAAGAGCTTTATGGCCAGAGAAAGCCAGAAAATCAATTCCTAGTTCTTTTACATCAATTCGAAAATGAGGTGCCGATTGGCAGGCATCGAGAACTACTACTGCGCCAACTTTCTTTGCCGCTTGCGTAATCTCTTGGATTGGATTAATAGTTCCCAGTACATTCGACTGATGAGTGATTGCAACTATTTTTGTCCTGTTATTGATTACATCTGCAATTTTAGAGAGATCTAACCTTCCCTCTTCAGAAATTTCAAACCAAACAAGTTCGGCGCCCGTCCGCTTGGCTAACTGTTGCCACGGAATTAAATTTGCATGGTGTTCCATTTCTGAGACAACAATGCGATCCCCTGCTTTGAGGTGGAATTTTGATCCAGGTTTTGAATTACCAAAACTATAAGCAATTAAATTCAAACTTTCAGTAGCGCTTTTCGTGAAAATTGTTTCATCGGCACTAGCTCCTATGAAATCAGCGACAATTTGACGTGCGCCCTCGTAGGCTTCGTTAGCTTCTTCAGCCAACAGGTGTGCGCCCCGATGCACGGCGGCATTGTTGTTCTCATAAAAAAATCGTTCGGCATCCAAGACTTGACGAGGTTTCTGGCTCGTTGCACCAGAATCTAGATAAACCAATTGTTTTCCGCCACGCATCTTCTTGTCGAAGATCGCAAAATCACGCTTTAACGCGGCAACATCAATCGGTGAAGTCATAAATTAAGCGGTGGTGTATTCCGCGTAACCCTTATCTTCTAGTTTGTCAGCTAGCTCAGGTCCACCTTCTTCGACGATACGTCCAGCCGCAAAAACATGTACGAAATCTGGCTTGATGTAGCGCAAAATTCTTGTGTAGTGAGTAATTAGCATTACGCCTAAATCACTATTCGCCTTAACGCGATTCACACCTTCAGAAACAATACGAAGAGCATCTACATCAAGCCCGGAATCGGTTTCATCCAAGATTGCGATCTTTGGCTTAAGGAGTTCCAATTGCAGAATTTCATGGCGCTTCTTCTCGCCGCCAGAAAAACCTTCGTTAACATTTCGTTCTGCAAATTCGGCGTCCATATTCAAAGAAGCCATTGCTTCTTTAACTTCGCCTACCCAAGTACGTAATTTAGGAGCTTCGCCGCGAATCGCAGTTGCTGCTGTGCGAAGGAAGTTGGTTACTGAAACTCCTGGAACTTCAACTGGATATTGCATTGCCAGGAAGAGACCAGCCTTTGCTCGCTCATCAACTGTCATTGCCAAAACATCAGCACCATCAAGAGTTACTGATCCACCTGTAATTGTGTATTTTGGATGGCCCGCTATTGAGTAGGCCAGAGTCGATTTACCAGAACCGTTTGGTCCCATAATTGCATGTGTCTCACCGGATTTGATCGTTAGATCAACGCCGCGCAAAATTTCAGTAAATCCTTTTTCGGTTGCTACCGAAACCTGTAGATTCTTGATCTCTAGAGTGCTCACTATTTATCTCCATTTTTCTTGTTAATTGTTACGGAATTCCCCGATTTGTTTACGGTAAAAGTTTCAAGCCCTTGTGTTGCTGGAGGCGTTAGAGCAGCACCAGAACGCAGATCGAACTCGGCACCGTGAAGCCAGCATTCAATCTTGAAATCACTCACTTCCCCATCAGATAGCGAAGCATCAGCGTGGCTGCAGGTATCGGCTATGGCAAAAACTTCTTCACCAACACGTACGACGCAGACAGAAGTCCCATCAATTTCGATTTTCTTTGGTTCACCAGATTTCAACTGATCAAACAGTAGATCGGCCATTAAGCACCAACCTTTGCAAGTTGATCATCAATGCGGTTCATAAGGCGTTCTTCGATCTCTTGGGATCCGATTTTTCCGATGATCTCGGAGAAGAAACCACGAATGACTAATCTACGGGCGATTTGCGCAGGTATTCCGCGAGAAGAAAGATAGAAAAGTTGTTCATCATCAAAGCGACCTGTTGTACTTGCGTGACCGGCTCCGACGATTTCGCCAGTTTCAATTTCTAGGTTAGGTACTGAATCTGCCCGTGCCCCATCTGAAAGAAGCAAATTACGATTCAATTCGTAGGTATCAGTGCCTTCGGCCTCTGCGCGAATATGAACGTCTCCGATCCACACGCTGCGCGCTTTATCGCCTGATAATGCACCCTTGTAATTAACTCGACTTTTAGCATTTGGAACGTTGTGATCTACATGCATCCGGTGTTCTAAATGCTGGCCATCCGTTGCGAAATAAAGGCCAAACAATTCAGCGCTTGAACCAGGTCCGCGGTACTCAACAGTTGGTAGCAATCGAACAACAGATCCACCTACCGTAACGATAAGAGAAGTAAAGGATGCATCCCGATCAATAATCGCGTGATGCGAACCAAGGTGAACAGTTTTTGCGTCCCACTCTTGCAAAACAATAACCTTTAGCGATGAACCAGGCGCCAGAACATATTCGATGTCCTCGGCGATTACCGCGTTGCCTTGATTCTCTATGATCAAAACAGCCTTGGCATTGGCTCCAACATTTACTAGAAGTCGTGACGCTTGGGCTTGGCCGTCTAGCGTCACGCGATTCAAATAAATAGGCTCTGAAACTTCAGAGTCTTTTGCAATATCTAAAACAAGAACTTCGGTAACGGCTTCCCGCACGCGAATTGTCGCAGCGTCAAGCGTTGTTGCCATTGGCGCTAGATCTAATGCGGCAACCAACTTGCTGCTTACTCCCGCAGGCAGCGATTTAGCTACCAGGGAATTAGTCGAGGTTAAGGCCACAGTTGAATCTAGAAGTCCCGCAAGTCGATTGAGGGGCGTGAAACGCCAAGCCTCTTCCCGACCAGTTGGAACTAAATAATTAGTTGTTAAAGTGCTCATTAACCGACTGCACCTTCCATCTGCATTTCGATCAATCGATTTAGCTCTAGGGCATATTCCATTGGAAGTTCTCTGGCGATTGGTTCAATGAAGCCACGAACAATCATGGCCATTGCTTCATCTTCCTTTAATCCGCGTGACATCAAGTAGAACAATTGATCATCGCTTACCTTAGAAACTGTGGCTTCGTGTCCCATCGAAACGTCATCTTCGCGGATATCTACATATGGATATGTATCAGATCTAGAAATAGTATCGATTAAGAGTGCATCACATTTCACTGTTGATTTTGAATGGTGCGCACCTTCTTGAATCTGAACCAGACCGCGATAGGAAGTTCGACCACCGCCACGCGCTACAGATTTTGAAATGATCGTAGATGATGTGTAAGGAGCCGCGTGCACCATCTTTGAACCAGCATCTTGATGTTGTCCGGCGCCCGCAAATGCAATAGAAAGAGTTTCTCCCTTGGCATGTGGACCCATCAAAAAGACTGCTGGGTATTTCATGGTTACCTTGGAGCCAATGTTTCCATCGATCCATTCCATAGTCGCACCCTCGGCACATGTTGCGCGCTTTGTTACTAGGTTATAAACGTTATTGGACCAATTTTGAATCGTTGTGTAACGGACGCGCGCTCCCTTTTTCACAATGATTTCAACTACAGCGGAGTGCAGTGAATCTGATGAGTAAATCGGAGCAGTACAACCTTCTACATAATGTACGTAGGAATCTTCATCAGCGATGATTAAGGTACGTTCAAACTGACCCATGTTCTCGGTATTGATCCGGAAATATGCTTGCAATGGGATATCAACCTTTACGCCCTTTGGAATGTAGATGAAGGATCCACCAGACCAAACCGAAGTGTTTAGCGCAGCAAATTTATTATCGCCAACTGGAATAACAGTTCCGAAATACTCTTTGAATAGTTCCTCGTGCTCGCGCAGGCCAGTATCTGTGTCAACGAATATGACGCCTTGCGCTTCTAAATCCTCACGGATCGAGTGGTAAACAACTTCAGATTCGTACTGCGCCGCTACTCCAGAAACCAAACGTTGCTTTTCCGCTTCCGGGATTCCGAGGCGATCGTAGGTATTCTTAATGTCATCTGGCAGGTCATCCCAAGTTGTTGCTTGCTTTTCGGTTGACCGAACGAAATATTTAATTGTGTCAAAGAAGATTCCAGACAAGTCTGAGCCCCAAGTAGGCATCGGTTTCTTGGCGAATAGGTCTAAACCTTTTAGGCGAAGATCAAGCATCCACTTTGGCTCACTCTTCTTGGAAGAAATGTCACGGACAACTTCTTCATTCAGACCACGGCGAGCGTTCGTTCCCACATCACTTTTATCGGACCAGCCGTACTCATATGTACCGATTCCGTCGAGTTCTGGATGAGCAATTGTTTGATCGGTCATTTGGATGATCTCTTTCCAGTAGTGGTTAGGTTTTTCGAATTAGGAATAAATGTTGTGCAAACTCCATCACCATGCGCGATTGTGGCTAACCGCTGGACATGGGTACCAAGTAGTTGAGAAAAGGCTTCGGTTTCGGCGTCGCAGAGTTCCGGGAATTGGGCGGCGACGTGAGCGATGGGACAGTGATTTTGACAAAGTTCTTCACCTATCCCCTGTGAATGATTGTTAGCGGCATAGCCGTCCTCGCTTAGAAACTTTGCAAGTGCGACGCTCTTATCGCTCAAGTTTTTGGCTTTAGAAACTGTGACACTGGCTCGCGTAGCGAGGTCTTGCGCTCTGGCTTTAGCAAAATTTGAAACCGAATCAGAGCTACCAAATTGCGACATAAATCGAAGTGCCGATACTGCAAGGTCATCGTAAGAATGAAGGAACTTATCGCGACCGGTATCTGTTAAAACAAAAACTTTCGAAGGTCGACCGCGGCCCCGGGCATCAGTGCTTGTGACATAAGGTTCGCGAGCAATTAGTACGCCAGCTGCAATTAGAGAATCAAGGTGTCTGCGGATTCCTGCTGGAGTAATTTTCAAGCGCTTTGCCAGCGCTCCAGCGGTTGCTGGACCACCCTCCAGGATCGCTTTCGCTACCTGATCACGGGTTTTGTCCTCAGTCTTTTTCACAACGGTATTGTTGCGTAATTCCCGGCATTGCGCCACTTTGACGAGTTTGGACGTGTGGTGATTCTCGCTCCATATAGAGCTAGATAGTGCTGCTTGGTGCGTGGCCTTCCTCTCGGATCAACTGGCACAAGGCCTAGGGTTAGCGCATGTCGCTCGCCACCTTAATTTTCACTGCTCTACTGGTCCTTCAAAGTGTGTTGGTGGTTTCCGGTGGTGCGGTTCGATTAACTGGATCGGGCCTTGGTTGTCCAACTTGGCCAGAATGCACAAAAGGATCTATCAAGCCGCTTGCTCACCCAGCTCAGGGCCAACTACATGCCTGGATTGAATTTGGAAATCGGTTAGTAGCCTGGTTGATTTTTATATTCGCAATCTTGGCTCTCATTTATGTTGTTAGAAAATTAAAAAACCGAAGTGATTATGCCAAGTTACGAAACCTGGCGATCCTTCAACTTCTTGGTTTTCTTGCTCAAGTTGTTCTAGGTGGAATTACGGTTCTCACAAAACTTAATCCAATCTCAGTATCCGCTCACTTCTTCTTATCACTGCCACTAATCGCAGGTGCGCTCACTTTGCGTTCGCGAATCTTGAGCAAGCAAACAGCTCTCGTAGGCGAGACGACTCGATTACTTCTAAAGATTTTGGTTGGGGTTGGTGTTGCGGTACTCGCAATGGGAACAATAGTTACTGGAACCGGGCCACATGCTGGAGATATTTCAGCTAAGCGCTATCACCTGGATCCAAGGGTGGTTTCTTGGATGCATGCAGACTTAGTCATATTGTTGATATCGATGATCCTCGCCTTAATTTTAGTCGTACGAGTATCTGAATCTGGCGCATCAAAGGAATTGATAAGGCAGAAATCAGTGCGCTTCCTTGGAATCGCCCTTGCTCAAGGCGCCATCGGCTACATTCAATATTTCACTAAACTTCCAGAACTCTTAGTGGGCGCGCATTTGCTAGGTGCCACTTTAGTTTGGTTGGCAATTTGGGATCTTAATATTTCTGGACGTACAACTTCAAACAAGATATAGATTGGGCAATTAGATGAGAACCGAAACATTGGCACCTTGGAATCAATTAGATGATCAAGCGGTGATTACCTGTCGTGCATTAGCGATGGATGCTGTTCAAAAAGTTGGCAATGGCCATCCTGGTACGGCTATGGCTCTTGCCCCGGTTGCTTACACGCTATTTCAAAGAATTATGAGACATGATCCAAGTAATCCAGATTGGCTCGGCCGCGATCGATTTGTACTTTCTGCTGGTCACTCGTCATTAACTCTTTATATCCAACTTTTCTTGGCAGGTTATGGTTTGGAATTGAAAGACCTTCAAGAATTTCGCACCGCTGGTTCAAAAACCCCTGGTCACCCCGAATACGGACACACTAAGGGCGTTGAAATAACCACCGGTCCGCTTGGATCTGGAATTTCCAGTGCGATCGGAATGGCGATGGCTGCCAGATATGAAAAAGGCCTATTCGATCCCCAAGGAAAAACAAAACTTTTCGATCATAATATTTGGGTCATTGCTTCTGATGGCGATTTGCAAGAAGGTGTAAGCGGTGAAGCCTCCTCGATTGCTGGATTACAGCAATTAGGAAATCTAAAAGTAATTTATGACGACAATCGAATTTCAATTGAAGGCGATACACATGTTGCATTTAATGAGGATGTTTCGGCAAGATACAAAGCCTACGGATGGCACGTATTAGAGGTAGCTACTAAATCTGACGGCGACGTAGATCAAAAGGCTTTGGAAGCCGCGCTGATCAAAGCGGAAGATTTCGTTGATGCCCCAACAATAATTAGATTAAAGACAGTTATTGCTTGGCCAGCGCCAAATGCCCGTGGAACGGCAGAATCGCATGGTTCGGCTTTGGGTGCCGCCGAAGTTGAAGCAACAAAAGTCTTCCTTGGGTTAGATCCCAATGAAAGCTTTGTAGTGCCTGCCGCTGTTTTAACACACGGTCGGTTAGCTCAGGTTCGTGGAGCGCAAATGCGAAACACTTGGGAAAGCGAATTTGCGTCATGGCAAAGTGCAAATCCGAAGGAAGCTAAATTGTTACAGCGCTTACAGAGTAAGTCACTACCAGATGATTTCGATAAATCGATTCCGGTCTTTGAACCTGGAAAAGACATTGCAACTCGCGCCGCTTCTGGCAAAGTTATTAATGCCATCGCTGCAGTACTCCCAGAATTCTGGGGTGGCTCAGCAGATCTAGCAGGAAGTAATAACACCAGCATTGAAAACGGTGGCTCCTTCCTCCCATCATCAAGTGAAATGAAAGGTGCCAATCCATTTGGTCGGATAATCCATTTTGGTATCCGCGAACATGCGATGGGCGCCATAGTTAACGGAATCGCTCTGCACGGCCTAACAAAACCATTTGCTGGCACATTCTTAGTCTTCAGCGATTACATGCGTGGAGCTGTTCGTCTTGCAGCACTTATGGATATCCCATCTACCTTTGTTTGGACGCATGATTCAATCGGTCTTGGTGAAGATGGCCCAACTCATCAACCAGTTGAGCACATCGCCGCACTTCGCTTAATCCCTAACTTTGCGATGATCCGTCCAGCCGATGCAAATGAAACTGCTATTGCTTGGCGTGAAGTTATAAAACGACGTAAGCCGACTGGTTTTGCCCTATCAAGACAGAACCTTCCGGTAGTTGACCGCTTGCAATGTGGATCTGCCGAAGGAACCGCCAAAGGGGCTTACGTAATTTGCCCGGCAAAAGGCAAACCAGATGTGCTCCTAATTGCAACTGGTTCTGAAGTTCATGTTGCAATCGCGGGTGCGAAAATTCTAGAGGAGCAAGGCATCCGTGTTCAGGTTGTTAGCGCACCTTGTTTAGAGTGGTTCGCCGAGCAAAACGAGGCATATAAAGAATCTGTACTACCTGCCGCAGTAAAAGCTCGAGTCTCGATTGAAGCTGGAGTAGGAATTGGTTGGCGAGAGTTGGTTGGATCCACTGGCGAGATAATTAGCTTGGATCATTTCGGGGCTTCAGCTTCAGCAAGCCACTTATTCAAAGAATTTGGTTTCACTCCGGAGGCAGTTGCTTCTGCAGCAAAGCGCAGCATCGCGAACTCCAAATGATTCTTGAAGATTTATCAAACGCTGGGGTTTCCATCTGGCTTGATGACCTATCTCGAGATCGAATTCAGAATGGCACGCTTGAAAAATTGATTGCCGAATCATCGGTGGTTGGTGTAACTACAAATCCAAGTATTTTCGCCGCTGCCATTTCCAAATCTGCGCTCTACGCACCGGACATCAAGAAATTTGCGGCCGCCGGCCAGAGCGTTTCCCAAATTACAACTTCACTAACTACAGATGATGTCCGCAGTGCTTGTGATCTGTTTAGCGAGATTTACAAGAATTCTGGTGGGGTCGATGGCAGAGTCAGCATCGAAGTCGATCCTGATCTGGCACATGATATTGATGCAACCGTTGCAAGAGGTTTGGAATTATCGAAAATCATAGATCGCGCTAATTTAATGATTAAAGTTCCGGCCACGATTGCGGGGCTATCTGCCATAACTAAGTTGACCATCCTGGGCATTAGCGTCAATGTCACTTTGATTTTCTCAGTAGAACGTTATCGCGCTGTTGTAGAAGCATACCTAGTCGGACTAGAACAACGTT
>Ga0304729_1000763_pt1 | contig 22433 bp, 26 predicted proteins | sample C_131016_MF_Meta_FD_190475 | JGI IMG/M metagenome (GOLD analysis project Ga0304729, IMG submission 190475) | Freshwater microbial communities from Lake Croche, Canada to study carbon cycling - C_131016_MF_MetaG (v2) (version 2) | ecosystem: Environmental > Aquatic > Freshwater > Lake | place... | reverse complement strand
GAACAAAACCTAAACCGCCGGTTGTTCCAATTACAAATGCTGGAAAAGTTAGTAAAAATAACATCATTACTATGGCGGATGTTGTAAAAGGAAGGTACGGAAAATTTAATCCTCCACCTCATAATAGTAGTAGGCCCACGTCTCCTCTGATTTTTCCATCTAATCTTGGTGGCCATGCCTCAAAAATTCGTGAAACTAATTCAAGAATTGCAAATGCTGAAAAGTTTAATAATAGAGGCTTTATGTATCAAGATTTAGATAGTGCATACGGGGCCAAAGGAGCCCCAAAAGCAAAGAAAAATCTTTGGGGATTTGAATTTATGTATAACCCTACAGACATTAAAAGTACCGATCAGGCCAATACAGCAATTGATTACACAAGCCCAGATGCCAATGTTGCTAATCAATTGACTGGTAGCCAAAGCTTTACTATATCTATTTTAATTAATAGAATGACTGATATGGCTGCACTACATAAAAGAACAAGTGCTGGAACAGATCAGGGCTATCCACGAGCTTTAACATCTGCAGAAGTAAGAGGCATAAAGTCTCGAGGAACTGAGTATGATCTTGAATTTTTGTATAGAGTAGTAAACGGAGAGCCTACCACTACTCCGTCTATGGATATGCCTACTTCTGATTTTGGGTTTATTAGTGGATTACCTATTTGGTTAAGGTTAAATAACGAAATGAATTACAAGGGAGTAATTGCAGCTATGACCGTTACTCATGCAGTATTTACTCCTAGTATGGTGCCTATGATGAGCAATGTTCAAATAACATTTAATAGGATTCCTGTAATGGGCTACGGAGATAATAATGCGGCAATTAAGAGTCGTTATACGACACCTGATAATCAACGTAGAGTTCCTAATTATACCGGCACTCCTGCGACTACTAAGTAAGAATGTGAGTTTTAAAAATGATTTTTAGTAATTCAAGATATGAGTTTGGGTTAGTAGGTCAAGTTACAGATGGTCATGCTACTGAACCTACTACATATGTTCTTAGAGATTTTCGTAATGTGTCTACCCCATCTGAGTATTTTTTATACAGAATAACTGAAGCAGATAGATTAGACACTATTGCCAGTAATTTTTTAGGTGATCCAAATGCTTGGTATAAAATTATGGACATTAATCCTGATTTTTTAGATCCTTTTAATATCCCTATGGGCTCAGTAATTAGGATTCCAAGTGTCAACGTTTATTGAGAGATCCAGTACTTGGGATTTTAGATTCCCGTATACTCCTGATTTTTACATGCCCGTTTTGTCGGCGGAGCTTATTCAAAAACAAGGTTCTCATGATGTTTTAGTGATTAGTTTTAAAGGCGCTTTACAAAGACACTCAGGTAGGATTATAGAAACGGGAGAACCTATTGAATTTACTTGGAAAAGTGGAATAAATAAAAGTATTTTTGTAGGTTTTGTACATAGTATAGAAAAAAATACAACTGCTGCAAATACTTTTACTAAGGTAATTTGTATCAACAATTCAGAGATGTTAAAAAAATCTGGTAAAAAGGTATTTAAAAATAGCACAGCAGATCAAGTTGCTGCAGCAATTGCTAAAGAAAATAACCTTACTTATGATACTTCACGCCACCCTTATGAGCACAAGCACATTGCTCAAGCTGGTCAATCTTATTGGCAGCTTTTAAGAAGATTATCAAAAGCTACTGGCTATGCTTTACGTGCAGAAAATACAGAACTTACATTTAAAGATCCTGATAAAATAATCGCGGAAAAACTATCTACAGCCCCAGTGTTTATTCATAATGATTTAGGTCCAAAAGGTCTTGCTTCCAGTCAAACATTAATTAAATTTGCTGCTATAGATTCTACCGACGCCCCAGAAGTTAACCAGGGAGATCTGGGAATTTCTGTGTCTGGAACAGACGGTACTACATACACCTTTGAAAGTTCAAAAAAGATTAATAATGGTTACTTTTTTGGAGATACTATTACTCCTTCTAATAACTGGCAGGAAACATACGGAGTTGTTGGTAATACTACAATCGATGGGTTAGGTGGATAAATGCTTAAAAATGATTTAACTCTAGTTCATGAAGTAATCGATAATACTTTAAGTGCTGAACTTCTTGCTGAAGCACAGAGCAGCGTTTCAAGATATAAATATATTGGTAATGCCCTGTTAGTGGGGTACCCTCCATTACGGCCTTATGATCCTGTTTATTTATACGGATTAACCGATGGCATGTCAGGAGTCTGGATAGTTATCTCTGTCACTCATTCTTTTGGAAAAGATTTACCCTATGGAATGAGAGCGGTATTGGGGTCAAATGATATGTTGTTACAGCTTCAGCCTTCAACCGTAAGAGACTTAGAAGCTACTACTTCTAAAGTAAATATTCCTGTATTTAAAGAAACCGATACCTTATTGACTTGCGCACCTCCTTTTTCTGATACGTATGTTTTAAGAGAAACAGAGCATCCTAGTATTATGGGAGAAATGAATTATGATACAAGCTATTACAACCCAGTTAAAACCTATGTAGAGTCTCTTGATAATGCTACGCCTAGCATTAATAAATTTAGTCATGCTGACACATCTACTCCAAAACTTGATGAGTTAAGTTATAACGTTAAGTGGGTTAGACTTAGGTCATGAGCTACAACGACTACGTTAATTATTCTCTTGATCCTACGGGTAGGCCAAGATTTTATGGAGTATATAGAGGGGTAGTAACTAACAATATAGACCCATCTGGTGAAAATAAACTATCTATTATGGTTCCACAAGTTATTGGTAACCAAACGTTTGATAATGTTCCTGCATGCATCCCACCTACAAGTACATTTATTCAACCTCAAATTGGAAGTCAAATTTGGGTAATGTTTGAAGCGGGAGACTCTGAATACCCCGTATGGTTAGGAACCTCTACTCAACCAACAGGAATTAGTATTGGTTATTATGGGTCTTTTCTTTCTAATACTACTCAAACTAGCACAACTGGAGCAACCGCAATTACTTTTGATACAACAGTGGCGTCCAGTAATGTTACTTTATCAAGCGGATCTAGAATTAATTTTACTACTGCAGGTACATACAATATTCAATTTGCTGGACAAATTCATCAAACCTCAAATGGCAACCCAGCTATTAACATCTGGATGAAAAAAAATGGAGTAGATATTCCTGATACTACTTGGCAGTATGACCTTAGTAATCAAATGCATTTTTCTGTTCCGGCATTTAATTACATAGCTAATTTTGCTGCAGGGGATTATATTGAGTTTTACTGGACCTCAACATCCACTGTTTATTTAAACGCATTCCCAGCTGGTACTGCCCCTGTTTACCCAACAACTCCGGCAGTAGTAGTTAATGTACAGCAGGTGTAAATACAAATAACTATGTATAATTATAGATTAGAGAACTAGGAGCTAATACATGAGTACTACTATAAGTTACCCATTTACTTTGGATCCTTTGGGCAAAATTGTAGCCACTTCAGACGTTAATAAAATTTATTTAGATAAAGTTATGATACTTTTGTCAACATCTGTTGGTCAACGCCCCATGGACCCATCTTATGGTACTGATCTTTTTAGAGCTCTCTATGAGTGTGGCGGCGATTATAACCAGGCTTTAATTGAAGTAATTCAACGTGCCATGGCTACACACCTTCCTATGATTTCTGTAGAAAGTATTGATATTACTGACCCTGACGATTCAGGTGTTTCTTTAGTTAATATTTCTTTTGGATTTCCTGATGGAAGTACCGAAAAAGTCAGCTTAAATAGTTCTTACTTAAACCCAGACGGTACTCAAATAGGAGATGTAGCTTAAATGCCAGCGCAAGTAGATTATACTTCACGTGAATATAACTCAATTCGTTATGACTTAATTCAAATAGTAAAGAGTCGTATTCCAACTTGGATAGAAGATCAGTACTCTACTTCTGATTTTACGTTATCCTTAGTAGAGGCGTTTTCTTACTTAGGCGATTTAATTTCTTACTACATAGATCGCGCTGTAAATGAAGCTACTATAGCAACTGCTACGCAATTAAATACTCTCCTTAATTTTGCGGAATTGGCTGGGTATAAACCTTCCGGCCCTACTCCTGGATTTACTAGCTTAACTTTTAAAAATACATCGGCATATCCATTAGATCTTCCGGTAGGAACTCAAGCCACTGCTATATTAAAAGGTGGAAACTTTACTCAGGCTTGGTATGAAACTACACAACCTATATCTAATCTAGCTGCTGGTGCTTCTGCTAGTGTGATTGCTATTGAAGGCAAAACTAGCTCTGGAGGATTAGACTCTAATAATAACATTCTTCCAAAATCTTTAGGAAGTTCGTCAGGATTAGCGTATCAAACGTTTACTATTCCTGATCCTGGGGTTGTCGATAGCTCTGTAGATGTTTATGTTGGGCAAGCCAGTGCGTTTAGTAAATGGACTTATATCTGGAATTTAGTAGAGGCTGGGCCGGATGACTCTGTGTTTTCTACTAGATTTAATTCTGACGGCACAACGTCTATCATGTTTGGAGATGGGGTAAATGGTGCTGTGCCGGCATCAGGAAGCTCAGTGTCTGTTACCTATCGTTATAGCGTAGGTGCTGCCGGAAATGTGGATAGTGGACAGATTAATACTATTTCTTACATTCCAGGAATTGGGCTTAACCCTTCTAGCACTTTAGCTACTGTAAGTAACTCTACTCCCGTTTATGGTGGAAATGACGGGGATAATTTAGCTCTTATTAGAAAAAATATTGGTAAAGCTTTGGCGTCGCGTGGACGTGCTACTACTTTAACCGATTATGAAAACTTAGCTCATATGGTCCCAGGAGTTGGGGCAGTGCATGCAACTGCTGCAGTGTATAGCTCTGTAATTCTTTATTTACAGCCAATAAATGACTACACAACTACCCCGGGATTATTAAGTGGAGTACCAACAGCTAACTGGACTGCTCTTGGCAATTCGGTCGGTCTTTATTTATCTGATCGAATTCCTGCAAACTCTACTATAACTGTTCTTCCTCCTACGTATGTAGACATAGACCTGACCGCAACTATTACTACAACATCTGCTTATAAGCAAAGGGACATTCAAATTGCAGTAGCCAAGGCTTTGATAGATCTTAATGAAGGTATATTTTCATATGATAAGTATAGCTTTGGGGATACTGTGTCTCTTTCCTCTGTAATCTCAGCAATTATGGCAGTAGATGGTGTAACCCAAGTAGACGTAAGTAAACTCTGCAAGCATGGTGGGTCTGGAGCTGCAAATGTTTCTATAGGTGCCGGTGAAATTCCTATTCTTCAAAGCAGTAATTTAACTATCACTATTGCTGGGGGCATAGCTTAGCCTCTGTTTAATGGGATTTATTACCAATAATCAGAGATTATATGTAGGAGGGTCTTAACGTTAGTATGGAGATATACAAATGGCTGCCGATTACCCCAGTCTAGTAACTAGTTTTACAGCTAAAGTTGATTTAACTGACACAATTTTTGCGTCTCATATAAATAAACTGCAAGATGAAGTGTACGCTATAGAAACTACCCTTACTTCTAGTATTCTTACTAGCACGTATGACGGCACCGCCCATTCTTTTCCAACTACCGCTTGGTCTACTGCAAACGCTCGTTTTAATAATATTGAGCGCGGTCTTTTAAACGGCGTAATTGGAGCCCCATATGTTAGAAAAGATTTGTCTAACGTTATTAACGTAGCTTCTGGCGTCCCCCTAAATGTTAAGCAATACTCCGGTAACTCCTCAAACTTGCTTGAATCTAGAGATTCTTCTAACAACCTTAACTTTAATTTAAATAGTACTGGCCTTCCCTACGTATCCACATATGACGTTCTTTACTCTGGTCCTGGAAGCACTTCGTATCAAGCATTACTTACAAGTATTCAAGCTAACACTGATGCAATTAATAATGCTGTAAGCCCCCTACTTCTTGTTGGGATGTAACATGGATCTTAGTTTTGCAGCCAGTGTGGCAGAGTTATTCTCTGTAATTTCGGCCGTAATAGCTTCAGCTTACGGGATTTGGCGCCGTTTAGAAAAAAGACAGAGTCAGTTTGAGATAACTCAAATACGAATATCAGATAAACTTGATTTTGTTACAGCGCAATTTGGGCCTAATGGTGGGGGATTGCGGCAAGCAGTTAATGAACTTACTGATAAGCTAAGTACAATGGAAACACGTCAGATTAGTATCGGAGAAAGATTAGCTAAACTCGACGGAGAGTTTGAACAACATATTGTTGAAGCTAATAAAGAGTAACTATTATCGGAGTAAATAATGGGTAAGTATGGGTTTGGCGACTACGGCGTTAATAGATACGGAGAAGTAGCGTCCAATACTGTTAGCTATAGCTCTAACATTTATGGAAAACAACTTGATTATAAAACAGTAACGTTATCCTGGGACCCAATTGTTGTTCCTTCTGGAGACATAACTCCTACTTACTGGAAAATTGTTAAAACCCCGGGTGGTGCTCCTGATCATCCTAATGATGGTCGATCTGTAGTTGGCGGTAGTTGGCCAATTACCAGTTACACTATTACAGATGTAGAATCTTATTACCCTGCCGGAACTGAAATGCACTACTCTTTTTGGGTATTTAATGGAGTAGATTGGCTGTATTGCGGGGATACTTCAGCAATAGTTATCACAGACACTACAAACACAACTCTTCAAATAGCAAGAATGCTTCCGGGAGTTTGGACTAATAGTGTTGGTACTTTTGGTGGCGCACTTAGTGAGCCAGACCAGTATAAGCCCGACGGTACTACTCAGACAGATTTATATAAATTTTTAAATGTTTTTGGTTATTACTATGATTATTTAAGACAAGGAGTTACTAATGTAAGTAACTTTAGTGATCATAGATTCTATCCTAGTGCAATGTTAGTAACTAACTTAGAAAATCTTGGGTTTAAATACGAACCTACATTGGGAGACAACTACCATCGTACTTTGTATCGTTCTGCGCATATTGTTAATACGTTTAAAGGATCACGTGCGGGAGTAAGAACTTATGTAACTGCGTTAACTCATTTTGAAAATGCAGTGACTTTAGGAAATAATTTATTACTTGATTATAATCAAGCTTCGTTTGAAGAAACTGTAACTGGTTGGAGAGTATCTCAGTCTGTTACTCCAGTTATTTCCGCAAAAACAATTACAAATACTCAAGTTGTAGCAGGAGTTGCAACGGTAACAACAAGCGCAGCTCATGGGTTTGTTACAGGCAACCCAGTTACTGTTGATGCTACAAATAATTCGTCTGTCTATGATGGTACTTGGATAATTACTTCTGTTCCAGCTACAACTACATTTACCTACGCTGTTTCTACAACAACTTTAGCTAGTGCTGCTAATTCTGGAACGGCTACTTTTGAACAGCTTAGTGCTAGATTATTTGCAAATTCTACTGCAGAACTAGGTTCGGCTTTGTTATCCCCTAGAGATTCAAGCCCTACTGTAGCTAGCGCTGCTTTGGTAGACACACTTTATCCTCCACGCAACGCTGGATATGGCTTAGTCGCTAGTGCAAGTACTTCTGACTTAACTATTAGTAACTATGTAACTAGTAATGTGCAATACACAGTTCCTATTTCAGAAACACGTTCATATCAATTTTTTGGGTATGCACGTAAAGCAGCAACCAACACATCTACAACCTCAAATATAAAGGTTGGAATTATGTGGCTAGATAGATCTGGAACTCAAATTGGGACTACAACTTATGGCACAGCCGTAACGTTATCAACATCTTGGCAGTACTTTGAATCTTCTGATGTTGACACAGCAATTTCTGCCCCGCTAGGTGCGGTATTTGCTGCGGTATCTATTGTTATTAATGCCCCTGCCATAAATGATAGATTCTTCTTAGATTTTCTTAGTTTTAATGAATATCCTGGTCAATATGGGGATGCAACTTTTGGTGCGGGGCAATCTATTTATGAAGATGCAAGATCTATTAAAGTTAATATTGGTGGAGTAAGAACTAACTATTTACCAAACCCAAGCTTTGAAGATTCAAAAGGCGGAAGTCTTGGTGGCTGGTCACCTTACACCGGAACTATTGCACTAAATACTAGTAATTATTTAGTTGGAACAACTTCTTGTAAATATACTTCAACTAATAGTGTTGTTGCTAATCAATTGGGAGCACTTCGTACAGATTGGTTGACTTTAGACCCGGATACAGTTTATACATTTAGCGCTTATGTAAAAGGACCTTCAAGTTCTTTTAAAGCTTTTGCAGGTGTTGAATTTGTAGCACCTTATTACGCAAAAGATCAAGACACTAAATCATACGATACTGTACAAAATACAGTTTTTATTACTCAAGATGGTGCCACTACTAACACTGTTGGAACTAACGTTACTAGCAGAATATCTGTAAATTCAGCGTATTTTTATTCAGCATCTTTATATATATACAGCAACCTTACCTCTAGTAGAAGTGTTACCCTTGGAATGAAGTGGTTTAACTCTTCGGGAACGGCACTTTCTACAACTACTAAAACAGTTGCTGTTACTTCTACGAGTCAAAAAATAACTACTGATGTAGTTAACCCTCCTTCTGGAGCAGCTACACTTCAAGTAACTATTGATTTTACTAGTTGCAGTAGTACTGATGTCTTTTATATAAGTTCCCCAACTCTTACTACAACTGTAGGTATAGGTTCTGCCGCAGTTTCAACTTTGTCAATCCTTAATTTAAAACTATATTCTGCAGTTAATGGAGATTCGTCTGGGAGCACTTACTCAAATCCTTATGTGATTAATTCAACGGATAATTCAGGTACTGGAGATATATATTATAATCTTCAGGACTCTACCGATACTGGGTATTACGGAGTAACTGATTCGGGAAGTTTTACCCCACTTTTAACCGATTTACAAGAATTATATTTTCTTACCTCAGATACAAAATCTTTTAAAATTGGCGATCGTATTAAAATCTTTGATGGATACGACACTAGCAAATGGGCAGAAGCAATAGTCCATAGTAAAAATGGAAATTCTTCTGTTACTTTTCTATGCGATAAATTATCAACTGCAGGTGTAGCACTATCCCTACCAGTAATTCGTCTTGCTAACTATCAGTATAGAACTATTGGGAATAGCGTAACTTTAAGTAGCACTCAGTTTAATAGAATTTCTGTTACGTTTAGAACTCCAAACACTGTACCCGCTAGAGTTAAAGCATCAATATTTTTTCCTGCAATGACTAATGGAAACGTTTACTACATTGACGGGTGCTTACTAGAAAAAGGATCTAAATTAAAGCCATTTTTCTGGGGCAGCGGTGGAGTAAACACCACTACAACAAACCTTGTGCCGGCGTTTGACCCCTACAATGATCTTTTTGCTGCAGCTGGGGACTGTCAATGGGAAAAGAAATTACGTACCAATCTTATTAATAATCCTTCCTTTGAATTATCAGGGGCTGGGTCTACCTTTGGATACACAGCTACTAATGGAGCTTTAACCTCAGTAACGTATACGGCAGCAAGTATTACAGCTATGTTTGGTAACTACGTTGGAAAGATTGTTAGTTCTGCGGCAAATAGCAGCATTTCTACATCTTTTAAATACCCATCAAATATGACACTTTCAGGCTCACCTACAACCGCTCCATTCCCTTATGGTGGTGAAGCAATAAGCGGATCTGCATATGTGTATGGTCCTGCAGGAAACTACACAATTTCTTTAACAAATGGGGCCGCATCAAACACGGTAGCAGTAGCTGCTAATACTTGGACTAGACTCTGTGTAACAGGGTATGCAACAAAAGCTACCGACACAACTCCAACCGTAGGGATATCGGTTTCTTCATCAATTAGTACTGGTACTTGGTATGTAGACGGTGTTCAAGCAGAATTAAATGACAATCCTACTCCGTTTGTTGATTTAGCGGACTCCGCAACTCTTGCAATTACCCATCCTCGGGATAACACACAAAAAATCTACTCAACATTACAGTCAGCTACTGGAAGTAGTAAAAGTTATTATTGGCCTAAATTAGCAAATAAATTAAGTCGACTTACAGCTAATTTACCAGATTACACTCCTTTAGGATCTAGCTTTATTGTAAAACTTGGAGAGCTAGATTATTTTGATTTAGAAAACGTAGAGTCTTTACTTAAATCGGCCTCATTTGAAAAAAGCCTTTATGGTTGGAGCACCAGCAGCACTAACACCACAATGACTAGAGTTGTTGGTAAAGGGACTTTGTATGGAGATGTAGGCTCAAACAGCACCTCATGGTTAAAACTAACAAACACCGTTACTAGTGAAACTTATTTTGATGTTTACCAAACTGGTATTTTTGTTGGCGGAGGTAATAGATATGTATGTAACGCAGCTGTTCAAATTACCTCTAGTACAGATGTAGGATCCGTTAGACTTACTGTAGATTGGTTTGATGCTACAAACACTGCACTTGCAAGCACTACAGTTTACAAAGATACTTCAATTAATACTATAAATCGTTGGAATTACGTAGAAGTTTCAGATTCAACAGATAATCTTACTGCCCCAAGTACAGCATGCTATGCTAAGGTTACTTTGCGGTATACTCCTGGACCAAGGCTCTCTACAAATTCAGTGCTTTTTGATCGAGTTGTATTTAAGCAGATAGTATAGGTATAGTGAGGGCATGATTAGTTTAGTTATAGCATCTTTATCCACAGCTTTTGTTTTAACAGCTGTTGAAGAACTTATTAAAAATTTAGGTAAATATAGGGGTCTTTTAGCTCTAGGTATAGGGTTTTTAGGAGCTTATTTCACGGGTACCCACACCCCCGGCATGTTAATATTTACCTCTTTAGCAGCCGGATTTGTAGGGTTAACTTGTTCTATGTCTGTGCTCAGTTTGATTGAAAGTCGTAATCCACGTATTGTACGAGGTATGCCAAGGCGTGTACCGCCACTGTAAGGCATTTTGGAGGGCAATGTGGTAAGTTCTACACCACTTACTGATACGCGGCTCTCGCTGCGTTCTAGGGGCATTTGGGGCCTATTTATGGCCATGGGCAGGACCCTAACTACATCTGAAATATACCCATTAGTTCCTGAGGGCCGGGACGCTATTCGCAAAGCCTTACGGGAGTTAATTTCTGCTGGGTACCTATCTGAGACCAAATTTAGGAATAAAAATGGCCAGTGGACCTATCAGTTAGATGTTAACCAGGCCTGGATTACCGGAGACGGATTTTCAGGGCCCCTTTTATACGGTACCGCTATTAACTATAATACTAATAGCTTAAGTACGTTAATAGAACTTACTAACGTAAGTTCTAATAACGTATCGGGCGTGCCGCCCGAGGAAGTAAATAATGAAGAGGAGTATGTTCTAGTGAGTTGGCCAGGTCTTGACGAAGAGCCACAAGAACCCAAGGCTAAAAAGAAATGGGTTGAAGAAGAAGAATTTGGAGCGATAGGTGCTTTAGATTTACGTGACAAAAAGGAAATTCGAAACTCTAAATACAAAAAAACTAAGTTTGATGCAGTACCTGCAGGTATGCGTAGGCATGAAAGGCCAGAAGAACTCTGGACTACAGATGACTTGGTTAGTGAGTTTTATGAACTAACTCGAAAAGCTGCACCAAATGTTCCCAGTCAGGTTAACGGCAAAAACTTAGCCACTTGGATAAACAGGCAAGTTAGCGAGGGCGTAGAACGGTTATCTTTGCTAAAGGCCATTCGTGCGTTCTTTAATGATCCGCGTTTGACAAAAGATCCCGGTATAGGTCATCCTTATTGGCGTAGGTTTGTAGCCTATTACCCAACAGTTCATGGAATACACTCTCGTATTGATGAAGTTGAGTATACTGACGAAGAATTCGAGGCTCACCAAGCCCGGATGATTAAACTATTGGAGGACTGATGTATGAATTATCAGACTTAAGGCCTTCGGTTAGGAGCCAGATTAACCAATCTGGTATACCGGAGCGGTTTATTGGGTTAACTCTTGAAGATCTTCGCCCATACAAAAATGGGCCTACAGCTACCCTAGAAAAATGGATAGGTCAGGTCTTAGACGGTCAAATAATCAAGGCTAGGGGGTCATCTAAGTGTGGCTTGGGTCTACTATTAGTCGGAATGCCAGGACACGGGAAGACTACTCTTGCTAGTGTAGTAGTACAGGAAATCTTACGAAAGTCGTCCCCTGAACTTTGGGGGTCAACTGAAACATTTGCTAAAAAACCGGCACTATTTGTAGACTATCCTAAACTCTTACGTATTCAACAACGTGCATGGAAAGATGAGGACGGATTAGACTCCGCTCTTATGGAAAACGTGTATGGTGAAGGTACGGGTTCAGATAATGTCAGTCTCCTAGTTTTAGATGATTTGGGGAAAGAGCATAGAACTGCGTCTGGCTGGGCTGAGAACACTTTTGATGCTGTTCTTAGGGCTCGGTATAATGCAGGACTACCGACTATAGTTACAACAAATGTTCCATTAAAAAATTGGGGTGAAGTTTACGGACAACCAATGGAAAGTTTTGCACACGAAGCTTTTCTACCAATTAATATAGTTTCAGAAGAGGGAGATCGTAGGAAGAATGAAGGATAAAACAATGGCTGCAGCTGAATGGCGTACGGTTCAATTCTTTTTATCACCACGCGGAGTTTTTGAGGTAGAGATAGATCTGGGTAGCGACGAAGTTCGATGCACATGCCCAGGTTTTGAGTCACGTACGGTATGTAAACATACTCGTACTGTTGTCTCCAGGGCAAAACGTAATAATGGCGTGTATCCGTTAAAAGTTTCATCACGTGCTTCTCAAAAAGAAAGCGATGCTGCCCAAGAATCTAACGAATCATTCCGTGACTTTGTAATTAAATACGGATACATAGAGGCTTAGGGAATGCAAGGAGGGGATTTAAGTAACGAGGTTCCTCGCAGGGCAGCTGTTACAATAGATTGTTTTTTAGACCGGAAACCAATATTTAAAAAAATATTTGGAATTATTCCTACAACGTCTGAAGATATTACATACAACCGTGGCATGCTTTCACGGTTTTGGAACTACACCAGCTATACTGGATTTGTTTTAGAGCTTGTAGGTTTTGGATATTCTCAAAAAGAAATTGATGAGGTTATGGAAGACCTTGACAACTTAGGTACTAATCCATTTAGATATGGTAAGGCATATAATGTTGTTTCTGATTTGGTAGCCGAGTTACCCTATCGTAATGATTTAGTATGCGTAATTGACATACCTAGTCGTGGACTAAGGTATGGTAGTTGGTACTACGACCTCGGGAGGGTTTAATGGCTGCTGACAATGAACTACGGTTGATAAGCCGTGCTATTCGCACACGTGATATCACTGAGATCCTAGAATACGGTCTTGCAGAAGATTGGTTTTATGTAGAAGAAAACCGATCTGTTTGGAAGTTTATTCTTAACCATTGGAAAAAGTACTCTGAGGTTCCAACGGCCGTAACAGTTAAAGATAATTTTCCTACGTATCGTCTTCTTGCTGTAGAAGATTCTGTTGAGTATTTACTTGACCAGTTGGTTGAATATCGCAAGCGGCAAAAAGCAATATCTCTTGTACAAGATGCTGCAGAGGCTATTGCTTCCGGAGACCACGTAGCTGCAATCAATATGATGAGTTCCGGTGTTGCAAAGATTGCTGATGAGGGTATGTCAGTAACTACTGATATCAACCTAACTACAGAACCCATGGATCGGTATGACGAGTATCTTGCAGTAAAGACTCGACCAAACGGACTTTTAGGAATGGCTACGGGGTTTACTTTAATTGATCAGGCAACTGCAGGTCTGCAGCCAGGACAGTTAATTGTAATTATTGCCCCACCTAAAACAGGTAAGTCAGTTGTTGCATTACAAACCGCTGTAAACCTTCACGAAGACGGGTTTGTACCTATGTTCCAGTCTTTTGAGATGAGTAACCACGAGCAGCAAACTCGTCACGATGCAATGCGCTCAAATATCTCTCATGCCCGCCTTACACGTGGCGGTTTAAAGACGGACGAAGAAGCTCGTTACCAGAAAGCACTAAAGCGCATGGAAAACATGCACAACTTTTATTTGACAGATTCATCATCTGCTCAAACTGTGTCAGGCCTTTCTGCTAAGATTGAGAAACTACAGCCCGACGTAGTATTTGTGGATGGTGTTTATCTTATGCTTGATGAGGTTAGCGGCGAGCAAAACAATGCTTTAGCACTTACCAACATCACTCGTAACTTGAAGCGCCTTGCACAGAGGACAAAGAAACCGATCGTAGTTACCACCCAGGTACTGGAATGGAAGATGAAGAAGAACCGTGTCTCTGCTGGAGCCATTGGTTACTCATCATCATTCTTCCAGGATGCTGACGTGATACTCGCCCTTGAACGGCAAGATCCAGAGGATGACTCGTCACGTTTATTCCGTGTCGAAGCCAGCCGTAACTGCGGTCGTGTAGAAACAGAATTACTGTGGGACTGGGAAAACGGAAAGTTTCAGGAGTATACAAACCCATGAAATCAATAATATTAAGCGCAATACTTTTAAGCCTTATTTGGCTTTTACATAAATATACTGACTAGGAGGAAGTCATGGACTTTGGTCCCAATTTTGAAGGTGAACAGGCATGTATGACGGTAGAAAATCCCGACATGTTTTTTCCACATCCATCTGATCGTGCCGGGATAGCTGCAGCAAAAGAAGTTTGCAATAGTTGCAACTTTATTACAGAATGCTTAAGCTATGCAGTACGCCACCCAGAATTACAAGGTGTTTGGGGAGGATTAACGCAGCGTCAAAGGGAAACGCTACGGTCAAAGTTAAGGAATAAAGCTAATGTTATTAACTGATGACAAAATAAAAGCCGTTTTAGTTAATCTCAATATTGAGGTTGAAAACGAACGTGGCAATGAAATTTTGGCTTTATGCCCAGGACACGAATTGCGTACAGGTAAGGTAGACCAAAATCCATCTTGGTCTATCAACACTGAAACAGGTGTTCACCATTGTTTTTCTTGTGGATATAAAGGCAATCTTTTAACTCTCGTAGCAGAACAAAAAGAGTTCTACACTGAGTGGAATAGGCTAGATCTTGATGGCGCTAAAGAATGGTTGCGTCAAAATTCAAAAATAGATTTGCCTATGCTTATAAAGCAAATGGAGGAAATCAAAGATTCTTACATTGCTATACCTAAGCCAGTTCCTATGAGTGAGGCTCGGTTGGCGCTGTACTCTAGCACTATACCTAAGAACGCTCTAGATTCTCGTTTATTAAAAGAAGACTCCTGTGCCCGGTACGGAATTCTTTGGGACACAGGTAACAGTCGTTGGATTCTTCCCATCCGTACTTGGGAAGATAACGAACTTATGGGTTGGCAAGAAAAAGGATACAAAGAGCGTTACTTTAAAAATCGTCCAACAGGTATTGCAAAAAGCAAAACCTTATTCAATAGCTACAACACTGAGTATGACAATAGGATGATAGTTGTAGAAAGTCCTCTGGATGCAGTACGATTGCATTCAGCAGGTATCGAAGGTGGCCTAGCCACATTTGGTACAGCAGTAAGTCCAGAACAGTTCAGCATCATGCGAGAGACAACAGACTTGATATTTGCCTTTGACAATGATGAACCAGGTCGGGCCGCTGCATTACGAATGCTAGATCTTTGCCGTAAGACAGGGATGGAGTGCAAGTTCTTTAATTATGATGATGTAGAATGTAAGGATATTGGTGAAATGACCGATAACCTTATACATCGTGGTATTGAAACTGCAAAACACTGTGTACTAGGTAAAGCAGCTATTCTGGGAGCGTAATGTCGTTTATAGGTACTCTTTTGCCTTATCAAGTAGAGGCTGTAGAACGTATGTGCAAGCAAGGCCGCATACTTGTTGCATATGACCTCGGTCTTGGTAAGACAGTGCTCACTATCTCAGCAATCGAGAAGCTCCGGGACCAGGGAAAAATTTCTGGCCCGGGGCTTGTCGTATGTTTATCAAGTCTTAAATATCAATGGGCATCTCAAATTAAAAAATTTACTGGGGACTCGGCTACAGCATTAGTAATTGATGGAACCCCGGCAATTCGACTTCGCCAGTACGCCAGCGCTAAAGACTATGATTATGTAATTATTAATTATGAACAAGCAGTAAAAGATTTTGATTTCATTAAAAAAATGCCTAGAGCATTCATAGTTGCCGATGAGGCCACAGCTTTAAAAAGTTTTAAATCAAAACGATCAAAATGTGTAAAAAAATTAACATCTCCATATGTTTTTGCCTTGACCGGTACACCCGTAGAAAATGGAAAAGCCGAAGAGTTATTTTCAATCATGGAGTTTGTAGATCCTAAAATTCTTGGCCGATTTATTGATTTTGAGTTTAAGCACATAGTTCGAAATTACTTTGGGGGAATTGAGCGCTATAAAAATTTAGATGTTTTGTATAAAAAGTTAAGCACTGCATGTGTTCGTAAACGCCAGTCAGATCCTGATGTAGCCCCTTATCTACCAGAAACTATGCATGCCGCACCTATTTTGGTACCTCTAGATAAGGCCAGCCAATCGTTGTACGACACAGTAATTGAGCAGCTACTAGCTGATCTTGACGAGGCGGTTGAAACGTTTTCAGAGTTAAATTTATTTAGTGAAGTTACTTACGACCCAATAATTAATGAGATTAAGGGTCGTATTATGTCTAAAGTTACAGTTTTACGAATGCTTTGTGATCACCCAGAACTAGTAATGCGCAGCGGAACTCTTAATAACTCAGATCCTTTGGGGATAGATGGGTCAAAATACGCAGGAGAACTAGTAAATGTTGGGGCTTTAGACCGTCTTGTAAAAGCACCTAAGCTAGATGTATTAAAAGAAATTGTGGTAGAGTTTTTATCACAAAACGTAAATAACAAAATAGTTATCTTTACAAGTTTTGTACATATGGTAGATATTATTGCTAAAGAGTTTGATGGGTTTAACGCTCAAACTTTTACGGGTCGAATGAACGCTAAGGAAAAAGAAGATGCTAAAGTCAATTTTCAAACTAATCCTTCTACCCGTATTATTGTCAGTTCTGACGCTGGCGGGTATGGGGTGGATCTCCCTCAGGCTAACTTACTTATTAACTACGACCTCCCCTGGAACGCCGGGTTAGCCACACAACGTAACGGGCGGATTCAAAGGGCATCCAGTACTTGGGAGCACGTCGTTATTCAAGATATCCTTATTAAAGATTCTATTGAGGAAAGGCAATATGAAATGCTGCAGCAAAAACTGTCAGTAGCTTCTGCTATTGTTGACGGAGAAGGACTAGATTCTAAGGGTTCCCTAGAGTTGACTGTAGGATCACTTAGGCAGTTTTTGCAATCTATTTAGATATAGACTAGTATGTTGGAGGGTTGAGATTGGGAGAGACAATGTCTAATCAAACACCTACACGTACTATTAGAGTATCTGATGAACTCTGGAATGCGGCAAAAGAAAAGGCCGCAGAACTAGGTGTCACAGTTACTGATATAGTAATTCAAGCACTGGAAGAACTTGTAGAAAGTTAATTATTTAGGAGGGCAAATGCCAAACGTAATTGGTAAAGACAATTTACCTACCGTAGAAAGTGTAAGTACCTCAGACTTAGATAGTCTGTTTCGGGAGTATGTGCATTTAAAGCGTAATATAGATGACCTGACAGCTCGTCAAAACGTTATCAAAAAAGAATTAATATCTTTTGTAGATGATAATGGTTTGGAAGACGACAAAGGCCACAAGTGGTACGACATGGCAGAGTACAATGGTTACAACGGTATGCAGCGTCAACGTCGTGTGTCTCATAAGTTGGATGAGCAAGCAGCGCACGATCTTTTGAGGGAAAAGGGCTTGTCAGCACGCTGCTTTGAACTAAAGCCAGTACTTAATCAAGATGAGGTTATGGCCTGTCTTGCTGAGGGTTTGCTAACTGAGGACGATGTAGATACTATCTTCCCTAAGACAGTAACGCCTGCATTCGTATTAACTAAAGCATAGTGGGGTATTTTAAAAATCTTATGTTAGATGAAAACCATATTTGTCCTGTTTGTGACGTACAATTTACAGAGTTAGTTGATTTACTTAGTCATCTCTTAACGGAGCACGATATTAAATGATCTACACAAATGACGTCTTAGTTGAAACTGTCGCAGAAGCCCTGTATAAATGGGATAGGCTACTTTTTACCCGTGAAGCAGATCGCTACGGGGCTGCTAAAGTAGCAGTAGAAACTTTACGTAATTTTGCAGAAACTAAGCTAGATGAAAAGGGAAACTTTAAAGATGTCTGAGGATAAAATTGACAAGATCTTTGGATCTTTAGATGATTTTTATCCTGGCTCTAAAAAGAAGCGTCGTCCGGTAAGTTCGGAAGTAGAACGCAAAAAGCAAGAAAAGCAGGAACGTGCCGAGTGGGCTTTAAACCCACAAGTAAAGACATTGCCTAACGGTAATGTTGTAGAACTTTACAGCGCCGGCACACTTGCGCTAGCATTAGGGAGGCCCTTAGTGACTGTTCGTTTGTGGGAACGCAAAGGATACATTCCTAAGGCCCCCTACCGCTTACGATCCATGATTGTAAACGGAGAAAAGAAACCGGGGTGGCGAATGTATAGTCGTGATATGATAGAGAGTATATTAACAAGCTTTCAATCAAGAGGACTTGAAGAAGCCCCTCGGATTGACTGGAATAGGTTTCCGGACTTATCATTAGAGATATATGATAACTGGAAACAGATTCATAGCCAAGAAACTGAATAACCAAACCGCCATATGGCCATAACACTAAGGAAACTACAGTGAACGCAAGCAACACCAATATCAATTCATACCTCGATGATGAAGATGTAGATACTTCTACAGCTGATTTGTTTGAAGAAGAAAATGAAAATGAAGTAGCAGAACGCTCTTCAGTAATTCAAGTAGGCTGGTCTGCAGCACGTAAGGTACAAGAAAAGGTTAGTCGCCAGTACGCAACCGACTTCAAGTTTGAAGAAGACGTACAGTTGATTAAGTTCCTTTCATCGGAACCAATGATTTTTTCACAGCATTGGGTAAACCGCACAGGCAAAAAATCATTCGTTTGCTTGGGAACCTCCGAATGCCCGCTATGCCGTACCGGTAACAAAGCAGACAATAAGTTTGCTTTCTCAGTAGTTAACCTCATGGACGAAGAAGCAACAGTTCAACTTATGACTGTTGGTTTGCGTTTGTGTGGTCAACTTGAGAAGCTCAATAACGATCCAAAAACCGGTCCTCTAGACCGTATGTACTGGGCAGTTAGCAAGTCGGGTCAGGGTACCAAGACTAGCTACTCAATCATGCCAGTAAAGGAACGTGACCTCCCTGAAGACTGGGATCTTGACGTGGAAGAAACAGCCAAGATTGTGGCAACGCTCTCACCTCTAGGTGTAGACTCCTTGCGTATGTCCACAAAGGCAGAGCTCGCGGACATTGCTCGCGAACTTCCAGAAGACTAAGATACCCATTTAGTAGGGAGCTGGCTTACCCCTCCTCAGCCAGCTCCCTGCTTACTTTTTGGAGAACTGTATGAATATTATTTTAACTATTGAACAATTGAATGAAGTTGTGCAACACTACTCACAGGTAGATGAGTTTGTATTTGACGTTGAAACTGCCGGCCCACATCGTGGAGATCCTCGGCAAAACCTAGTTGTATGGATTGCCCTAGCAACAGATGATCGTTGCGATGTAATTCCAATGGGTCACCCTAATGGTAAATACCTACATACTGATTACCCACTTTTACCTTCTGCAAAAATTCGTCAAGCAAAAGGATTAGCTTTGCGTCCTCAGGATTACAGCAAAGACGATAAGAAAGCAACTAAAGTTTTTACTGAAGCCCCAGAGCAACTAACAGCCGGGGAAGTTTTTAAGGCTCTTAAGCCTATTTTTATGAGTGATAAAACTAAAATCGGACACAATGTTAAGTTCGATCTTCAAAGCATTTCTAAATATATTGGTGGTATGCCAACTCCAAGTTATGGGTGCACACTAATAGCTTCTTTTATTCTTGATAATCAGAACCGTATAAATGGGTTAGGACTAGACGACTGTTTAGACCGCGAGTTTGGCTACAAAATGGTCAAGGGTGTTGGCAAAGAAATAGAGGCGCATAGCTTTGACGATGTAGCAACCTACGCTGGGTTAGATGCTGAGTGGACCTGGAAACTTTGGAAGAAACTATCCTCTCGTTTAAACACCGACAAGCTTTCAAAACTATTTGCACTAGAGATGGATGTTTTGCAGGTAATCTGCAGCATGGAGCTTCGTGGTGCAGACATTGATGTGTCTTCTTTAGAGATCTTAAAGAAAGATCTTGAAGCCCAGCTAGAAGATACAAAAGCAGAGATATATGTAGCTGCCGGCAAAGCTTTTAACCTTAATAGCGTTAAAGAAAAACAGCAATTGCTTTACACATCTAAAAAACTAGGTGGGCGAGGACTAAAACCAAAGGTAGCCACTACTAATGGTCAAAAGAAAATTGATAACGGGGGCATAACAGATGTATCAGATTTTTCAGTATCAGAACAGGCATTAACACATTTTGCAGGTAAAGATGCTGTAGTTGACGGTCTCATCAAGTATTCAGATTTAAATAAGTTGCTGACTACCTATGTAATTCCATACTTGGGCGGAGACATTACCCGTACTTTGGCAGGAAAAAGCAAGGTAGTTTCTAAAAAAGCACTGCTGCTTAATGGAAAGGTACACACTGATTTTGTTCAGTATGGTACGGAGACTGGTAGGTTTAGTAGTCGCAACCCTAACCTTCAAAACGTTCCAGCCCCACATACTTCAAATGGTAAAGCTATCCGTAATCTTTTTGTAGCACCAGAGGATCACAAATTAATTGTTGCTGACTACTCTCAAATTGAGCCACGGGTTATTGCGTCATTCTCTCAGGATAGAATTATGACAAGTTCTTATCTAGAGGGTGGAGATATCTACACTACTGTGGGAGATACTATGGGTGTAGACCGTAAAGCCGGTAAAGTCCTTGTGCTTGCTATGGCTTACGGTGTAGGACCGGACAAGATTGCAGACCAGATTGGCTGCAATATCACAGAAGCCCGGGAACTATTAGAAAACTTTGGTAAGAAATTTGCATCAATTGAGCGTTATAAACGTTCGGTTATATCAACTAGCCGTAATCAAACGCCAATTCCGTATGCAACTACCTTACTAAAGCGCCGGCGTTATCTGCCCGATCTTCGATCTAAAGAGATCTGGAAGAGGGCACGGGCAGAGCGCCAGGCGTTCAATACAGTAATTCAAGGATCTGCAGCAGATATCATCAAAGTTGCAATGGTTCGCGCATACGATATGATTCCAGAAGAGGCAAGTTTAATTCTCACCGTACACGATGAGTTAGTAACCGTTGCCCCATCAAATTTGGCTGAGGAAACCGCTGACGCCATTCGAAGTGCTATGGAGGGCATTAACGTGTTAAATATACCGCTCTTGGCAGATGTCAAGATTGTTGATCGCTGGGGTGAAGCCAAATGAGTTTTTTTAAAAAGAAAAAAAGCAATAACAAGCTTAAAATTACGCAGTTATCTCCTAAGTCACAAATGCGTAAAATCATTTATGACTCAGGCTGTAAACACCCAGAACAAGTAGCAATTCTTATGGGGCTTGGTACAGTATCTGATGATGTAGCAGAAATGGAACTAGAGGCTAGTGAGCGTCGTGTTCACCGACTAGATCCTATTCTTCCACTTATCGAAACTAGTGCACTAGTTGCAGCACAAGTAAGCGCTATGGCGTTTATACAAGGAGAAGTTGAAGATGGAGAAGAGCCTCCTGGCGAAGAAGTAGTGGTTGCTCTTACACAGATGTTCAAAATTGTATCTATTGCATCAGCCGTTTCTTGTATGTCAACTTTAATTGATTTAGGTTTAATAGAAGAAGGATATCAAAATGTCATCTAGTAATTGGTGGGCAGATAAATTAAGTGGACAACAAGTTCCTACGTCACGCCCCACAGCACCTACAGGTCCAGTACCTACCGTTAGGTATGTACCAGAAGGTAACGTAACGTCTGCTCCTTTAAACTATGATCAGAATGAAGACCTAGCAGCTACTAAAGCTAAGAGTTCTACTATGGCCTCTCGTTGTCCTGAGTGTGCCTCGGGTAACTATATGAAAATAGGTACTCAATCTAACTCGGGTGGGCAGTTTGATGTATATCGATGCTATGATTGTGGATATCCTAAGACACAGTCTGGTAGTGGTGGTGGGCTTCCATCTGATAGTTCAGGGCCCGCGACCCCAGCTAAGCAAGTTTCAAAAGGTAATAATTTTAACCCAGGTATCATCGTAGACAGGATTGGGTAATGATGACATTAAATGCAGAAGTACTAAAGATTGCAGCACTTCTTAATAAAAAGATGG
>Ga0304729_1000762_pt1 | contig 22439 bp, 19 predicted proteins | sample C_131016_MF_Meta_FD_190475 | JGI IMG/M metagenome (GOLD analysis project Ga0304729, IMG submission 190475) | Freshwater microbial communities from Lake Croche, Canada to study carbon cycling - C_131016_MF_MetaG (v2) (version 2) | ecosystem: Environmental > Aquatic > Freshwater > Lake | place... | reverse complement strand
TTTGTCCAAGGCTTATTCATGTGCTTTATATGGCGTTGGTCCATATTGACGACAACCGAATAAGGAATGAAACCGGCAGAGTCGCGCGTATCCATCACGTTGATATCGCCGTTTCCTTCGCCATCAGTTGCTGTATGTCCATAAATTTCAGGAACATACTGAACTTCACCTTCTAATAGATGGGCGTACGGATCGATTAATAACTTATTAGGATTAAAACGCCATCCATCTTCCGGGCGCCATGGTCCGTAGACTCGAAATCCATATCTTTGACCTGATCGAACTCCCGCAAGGTATCCGTGGAAAATTGGGCCATCACGGTGGGAGAGTGCAAAGCGAGTTTCAAGCATCTTGCCATTTACTTCATTGAATAAGCAGATCTCCACGGCGTCGGCTGCGGCCGCCCAGATAGCGAAGTTAGCTCCTTCTTCCGTCAGAGTTGCACCTAAATAACGCGGGTCTGCTGGTTTCACGCCAGCACCCTAGCGGTTTTGTGTAACAAACTCTCTACATATGAGTAATAACTCTAGAAACATAAGGATGATTGCAACAGGTAGTAAGTCAACTGAACGCTTAAGAAACCACGGAAGACCATTTCGAATAAGCCACATCACTCGAGCCGACTTTGCTGAGCAGGATTGCTCTTTTACTAATGGAAGTGAGAGGTTCCATCCGCGAGTACGAAGTTGCGTGGCCATTTCACGGGCAAGCAACTGATGCCCAAAAGGGCCTGGATGCATACGATCGATATGCCAATTTCGTAGATTATGAACGTCGGGGATTTCTCGCGTGCGAATTAAGATGACATCTAATTCGGCAGCCACCTTCTCGTAGACCGAGTTCACAGAATCAACGCGCCTTCGAAGCACGCGCTTCAATAGCCATGGAATTCGAAGAAGCTCGCCGGGATCATGGAGTTGAACCATAAGAATTTCACTTCCACGCGAAAGCAAGTCCATGCATGTGCTTTTTAGATTTTTGTGGAGTACATCTGGGTCAAATCCATTTCGAAGCAGATCGTTTCCTCCCACAATAACCGCACAAATATCTGGCTCAACGCCCAGCGCTTTAGGTAGCTGTACATCCTTAACCTCCGTCGATTTTGCTCCTGGCCTTGAAAAATTGAAATAGCTAACGTCCTCCCGGAAGTTTTCTTTTAAGTAGTGTGCCCAACCACGTGGAATTCCTGCGGCATCAAAGTCGCCTGTGCCGTAAGCGGCGCTATCTCCAATTACCGCAAAAGTTAACTTCGGCGGCATAAACATTATGCGACCCGTAACTTCTTCAACAGAGTAAGCGGTGGTAGATCCGGTTGTACTTCAAGGGCCCCATGCAACATCAACATATTTCTCACCGTGGCGTCCCATGGCATCGTTTCGGCAACTTCTCTGGCAACGTCGCGAAGTTTTGGTCGCTTCAGCAAGTGTTGGATTGAGTGAGCAAAAGAAAATCTGTTGTCGGAAGATACGGCGCCTGCCGGATGCTGATGTTCAAAACGTAAGAATTCTCCGACAGCGCTACTTTGCGATGCGACAACTGGTGTTCCGCTGGCCAAGGATTCAAGAGCCGCAAGGCAAAAGGTTTCAAGGGGACCAGGTGCCATAGAAATATCGGCGCTCGCCAAAATGCTCGCTACTCGATGGCGATCGGCAACGTACCCAAGAAAATCAACAGGCAATCCATCCGCTTTCTTTCTGAGTTTGTGCCACAGAGGTCCAGTCCCCACATAAACAAGTCGAGCTCTAATTCCTTTTTGTATCAAAATTTCAAGAGCATCGATACTTCTTTGAGGTTCCTTTTCGCGTGACATACGCCCGCAGTGAACAAGGAGGACTTGATCGCCTTTCAGCATCTCCTCTCGAAGTTCTTCTGAGCGAAGGGACGGATGGAAGGTTGTTAAATCCACTCCAAGGGAAATTTTGACCAAGTTTACAATTCCAATTGCTTTGAATTCCTTTGCAGCGAATTCTGTCGTTGCAACGACGTGGTCAAAGCTGCTCGCAAGTTTTCTATTATGCCAATTGACAATTGATTTCTTAAGGATTGATGGAAGAAATGATAAGAAGCGATCTACAAGACCTCGAAGTGTTTCGTGGCTAAAAACGACTGAAGGAATGCCATTTTCGCGGGCCCATTGGCCAAGTGATGTGAGAGTGAAACGGTCTGAGACTTCAAGGCGATCGGGGGCTAGCTTTGTGAGGACTTTTTTTAATTCAACGTTATGTCTGATGATGCGATACCCGCCGCTTTGAGGAAGGGTCAATCCAGGCAGGGTTATTTTGCGCCCGTATGGAGTGATTTCTTCGACAGCGTTTACGCCAGGGACGATGTAGATGAATTCATGTCCATAAGATTGGTAGCCCTTACCCAGTTCGTGCAAAGTTGTTTTGATACCGCCTGAGTTAGGTCCGTAGAAATTTGCGATGTGAACGATTCTCATGCAGCGCTTCCTTCCGAAGTGCGGGTGAAGGTTTTGATGACATCTGAATAGTGATTTATTAATTGTGAATTTACGTTGGCCCATGTTCGAGCTTCAACGGAAATTCTTGAAGCCTTCCTCATTTGTTCCTTATCCTCTCGCGCTATGAAATGACTTACAGCAGCATGCAAGGAATCGGATCTCTCAGTGTGCAGTACATATCCAGTTTGATTTGCAGATATAAGGTCGGCTGGACCGCCCGTGGTTGGAACGATGCACGGAACACCCGACGCTAGGGCTTCTTGAACAGCCTGACAGAATGTTTCATTTGGTCCAGGATGAATGAAGAGGTCAAAACTTGCATAGTGCTCGGCTAAAGACGCTCCACTTTGAAATCCTGAAAATATTGCGTTAGAAAGTTGATGTTGCAGTTTTGATTTTGCGGGACCTTCACCAACGATGACTAGCTGAATGCGAGAATCATCATCAAGAATCTTTAAATCAGAAATTCTTTTCTCATTTGCAAGGCGGCCAACGAATCCAATAATGAGTTTTTCATCCGCTGACCATTTCTTGCGTAAATCTTCCGACCTTGCAAATGGGTTAAATAAAACGGTGTTTACTCCCCGTCGCCACAAATGGACATTCTCAACTCCAAGTTCGGTGAGTTCATTCACCGCCGAACTAGAAGGAGCAAGTGTTCTATTTGTCGAAGAATGAATTTTTCCAACTAATTTGCGAAGTGACCCGTGTGCAACGTTCATGCCGTAATGTCGTGCAAATCCAGCGATATCCGTTTGATAGATGGAGACAGTAGGGATAGATAATTTCTTTGCAACTCTTGCGGTGTATCCACCCAGGACAAGAGGCGATGCAAGATGCAGCACATCGGGGGCGAAACCTTCGAGAAGATATTCGAGTCTCTTTGTTGGCAGCCCAAATGGCATGCCCACAGGAAGAAGTGATTGAACAGGAATTGCGGGGACTCTTTTAACTTTGAATCCACGATACTCGCGCACACCGCCTTCACTTTCTGGCGCGATCACGATTGCCTGATGTCCCTCAGATTCAAGATATTCCAGAACGCGCAGGACCGAATTCGTTACCCCGTTTACCTGAGGCAAGAAGGACTCAGTGACGATTCCGATTCTCATACCGTCAGGGTCGGTTAGCGATGCGACCTAAAGGTGGGGTTGAAGTTACGTGTTTCTTAAGGTCGGGTGAACAAGTGAATTGCGCTTGCAAATAGGTTACTGACCGGTAGCATTCCACTCATGAAGATTGCGGTGTGCGTAAAACAGGTCCCTGACTCATGGGCAGAGAAGAAGATGGGCGCTGATGGCTTACTTGACCGTGCAAGCGTTGATTCTGTTCTGAATGATTTGGATGAATATGCTGTTGAAGAAGCGCTCAAATTAGTTGAAGCTCATTCGCCAACGAATGAAGCGGGGGAAGGCAGCGGACACACAATTACTCTAATTTGCATGGGTCCAGAAAAGGCGACAGAAGCGGTCCGTAAAGCACTTTCTATGGGCGCAGATGATGCGATTGTGATTACAGATCCTGCGCTCGCTGGGAGTGATGCGCTCGCTACTTCACGTGTTTTAGCTAAGGCAATCAAGGATGGTGGATTTGATTTGGTTATTTGCGGAACAGAATCAACGGATGCTCGAATGAGCGTCATTCCTGCGATGTTGGCGGAACGACTTGGATTTGCACAACTCACTTTTGCTGGGAGTCTTAAACTTGAAGGTTCAAATATTTCTATCGCTCGCCAGACTGAATTTGGCGTAGAGCAGATGAGCGCTCCCATGCCTGCCGTCATCAGCGTCGTAGAAAAAATTAACGAGCCCCGTTACCCATCATTTAAAGGAATTATGGCGGCAAAGAAAAAGACCATAACAACAAAGTCACTTGCCGACCTTGGAATCGACGCACAAAGTGCGTGGAGCAAAGTTAATGATTCAGCGCTACGTCCACCGCGCGGAGCGGGGGTCAAGATTGTTGATGAGGGCGAAGCCGGCAAGAAATTAGTCGAATTCTTGCGGGAAAGGAAACTCGTATGAGCAACGTACTTATTCTTGTGGATCACATCGGGGGAGTCGTGCCTCGCGCAGTAGGAGAGCTAGCAACTTTTGGAAAGCGAATCGGCAGTGTCACAGCTGTTATTTGCTCATCGGAATCAGCTTCTTTAATCCCTCAACTCTCTTCGTTTTCAATCGATAAAGTTATTGTCTGCGAAGGTGTTGAATTCGAAAAATACTCTGTCGGAGCCACTGCGCAGGCACTTCAACAAGTAGTGGCAAAAGAGAGTCCACGTGCGGTTCTCATTACATCTTCAGCACGTGGAAAAGAGATTGCTGGCCGCTTGGCCGTAAGGTGTGATTTCGGATTAATCACTGACGCGATTGATGTAAGCGCTGAAGTAATAGCGACACAATCAGTCTTTGGTGGATCAACGACAGTGCACTCCTCTATTTCTCATGGTGTTCCAATTGTGACTCTTCGTTCCAATTCTGTTGACGTTCAAATAGGTAACACTGCTCCAGTGATTGAAAATCTTTCTGTTTCATACGATGGTGTTGATAAAGCAGTTGTAACTTCCCTCGAGCCTGCAGTAAAGGGTGGCCGCCCTGAACTCACAGAAGCATCGATAGTTGTTTCTGGGGGAAGAGGAACAGATGGCAATTTTGCGCCTGTTGAGGAAATCGCAGATCTTCTTGGCGCAGCGGTAGGCGCATCTCGAGCTGCGACTGATGCGGGCTGGTATCCACATTCAAATCAAGTCGGCCAAACAGGCAAGACAGTGAGCCCACAACTTTATGTTGCATGCGGAATTTCCGGAGCTATCCAACATCGCGCTGGAATGCAGACGAGCAAAACAATCGTTGCAATAAACAAGGATTCAGATGCTCCTATCTTTGATGTGACCGATTTTGGGGTTGTTGGTGATCTTTTTGCGGTCCTACCTCAAGCAATTGGGGCTCTCAAGGCAGACTAGAATTGCCTGATGGCAATTTATCTCGATCATGCGGCGACAACGCCCATGCTTCCTGCTGCCATCGATTCATATTCAAGGCAAATGATCGAGGTTGGCAACGCGTCAAGTCTTCATGCGCAAGGCCGTGCGGTTCGCAAAGCTGTCGAGGAATCGCGTGAGCTCATTGCAAGAGCTGCAGGATGCGATGCATCTGAGATTATCTTTGTTGCCTCTGGCACAGAAGCAAACAACTTAGCTATAAAAGGATTCTTCTGGGCAAATCCATCAAAGAAGACCATCGTTGTTTCTACAATCGAACATCACGCAGTTTTAGATCCGGTGGAATGGCTGGAGAAGCATGACGGTGCAAAAATCATTTATGCGCCTGTGACTTCGCAAGGAATTGTTGATCTTGACGCACTTAGGTTAATTGTTGATGAGAATCGAGAAGACATTGCACTAATCGCTGTAATGCATTCAAACAATGAAATCGGTACTCTGCAACCAATCTCTGATGTAGTGGCGATTGCTGGAGACATTCCAGTACATAGCGATGCGGTGCAAAGCTTTGGAAAAGTTCCCTTCGATTTTGCAGGTTTAGGTCTTACTTCCGCAACAATTAGCGCCCACAAACTTGGCGGACCTCTTGGCGTCGGCGCTCTGATTCTTAAACGAGGCCTAGATATCACTCCACTTCTTCATGGAGGTGGGCAGGAAAGAGATATCCGATCTAGCACCGTAAATGCACCAGGCATTATTTCATTCGCTACTTCTGTAGATCAGTCACTCATGAATCTTCGGGAGAATTTTTTCCGTGTTGAAAACCTTGCAGATCAATTACGCCTTGGAATTCAAAAGGCTGTTCCGGAATCCATTATTAATGGAAGAACCGGTAATAACCTCCCTGGAATCGTCAACGTGACATTTCCTGGCACAAAGAATGAGACACTTCTTGTACTTCTGGACATGGCGGGCATATCGGCTTCGCAAGGTTCGGCATGCAGCGCGGGGGTTCAACGCCCAAGCCATGTATTGCTAGCTATGGGAATATCAGAGACAAGCGCTGATGCAACCATTAGATTTTCATTAGGATCCACGACAACGGAAGCTGAAATTACAACTGTTTGCGATTCAATCGCAGCCATAGCTGAAAAGGCGCGAGTATGAAGATTGTTGCAGCCATGTCAGGTGGGGTTGATTCCGCGGTTGCTACGGCGCGAATGGCTGAAGCTGGCCACGAAGTCATTGGCGTGCATTTAGCGCTTTCTAGCAATCCACAAAAGTATCGAAGTGGCGCCAGAGGGTGTTGCACTATTGAAGATAGCCATGATGCTCGCCGAGCCGCAGACATGATTGGCATTCCATTTTACATATGGGATATGGCCGAAGAATTTCATGATGGTGTTGTCGAAAACTTCATTGAGGAATATGCAAATGGTCGAACTCCAAACCCTTGCCTGCGCTGTAATGAAAAAATTAAATTTGCGGCGGTTTTAGAACGCGCAAAGGGACTTGGTTTTGATGCAGTTGCAACAGGACATTACGCGCAAATGCGCGAAACACAGGACGGTCGAACGATGCACCGCGCAGTTGATCCGGGTAAAGATCAATCCTATGTTTTGGCGGTATTAAACAAAGAACAGTTAGATGGCGCGCTATTTCCTTTAGGCGATACCGTGAAAGACGATGTTCGCATCGAGGCCAAAAAGCGCGGACTTTATGTTGCTAATAAACCAGATTCCCACGATATATGTTTCATTCCTTCAGGAAACAACGCTGGATGGTTACGTGATCGCTTGGGAAGTGAGAGCGGCCCAATCGTTGATGAAGATGGTACAAAAGTTGGAGAGCACAAAGGTGCCTATACCTACACAATTGGACAGCGCCGTGGACTAAATCTTTCAATTCCGACCGAAGGTGGAACTCCTCGATATGTTCTAAAGATCGAGCCAAAGAGCAACACTGTTGTAGTGGGGGCTAAAGAAGCGCTAGCCGTTTCGCATATCGAAGGTGAGAAAGCGATTTGGTGCGGACCGCAGCCCGAGGCGGGTAAGACCCATCGAGGTTTTGCCCAAATCCGCGCACACGGCGCACCGCTTCCATGTGATTATCGAAGCGATGGCGCGAACATCGTCGCCGATTTGGATGAACCACTTCTTGGATTAGCAACGGGTCAGGGACTTGTAATTTATGACGGTGATCGCGTGGTTGGGTCTGCCACTGTCAGCGCGACTGAATAACCTTTACTTATTATGGCGACGAATTCTCAAGCACGGCGAGAGATTGCTGAATTAACGGAGGAAATCCGTGATCACCAATTTCGTTATTACGTGCTGGATAAGCCAATTATTTCTGATGGAGAATTTGATTCCCTCTTGAAGAAATTACAACTCTTGGAAGGTAAATATCCTGAGTTCAAAGATGCAAATTCCCCTAGCGAATTAGTCGGTGGGGGATTTGCTACGCACTTCACCCAACATGACCACATTGAAAAGATGATGAGCCTGGACAACGTTTTTGGAATTGATGAGCTCAATTCATGGTTTGAACGCATCGGCAAATCTGGTGAAACAAACACATGGCTCTGTGAAGTGAAAGTGGATGGACTTGCAATTAATTTGTTGTACGAAAAAGGCAAACTTGTTCGCGCTTTGACTCGTGGAAATGGAACAACAGGTGAAGATGTCACGCTCAACATTAAAACCATCTCAGCAATCCCGCATGATCTTTCCGGAAAGAGCATTCCCGAACTTCTTGAAGTTCGTGGCGAGGTTTTCTTTCCTGTCGAAGCATTTAATGAATTTAACGATGGCCTTGAAGAAGAAGGAAAGCAACGTTTTGCCAATCCGCGGAATGCTGCCGCAGGTTCCCTCCGCCAGAAGGATCCTCGTGTAACGGCTTCACGTCCGCTCTCGATGGTTGTGCATGGAATCGGAGCTTCAAGCGGAGTTTCATTTACCTCGCAAAGTGATGCATACGCTCTCCTGGAAACCTGGGGATTACCAACAAGTAAGCGATTTAAAGTTGCAAAGAGCCGAGAAGAAGTTATCGACTTTATCAATTATTACGAGAAGCATCGGCATGATGTCGAGCATGAAATTGACGGAGCTGTTGTCAAAGTCAATGAGATTTCAGCACAGGAAAAACTTGGTTTTACCTCGCGTGCCCCAAAATGGGCAATCGCATTTAAGTATCCGCCAGAGGAAGTGACAACCAGACTTCTAGATATAAAAGTAAGTGTTGGTCGTACAGGGCGAATCACGCCATTCGCTTTTATGGAACCGGTCGTCGTTGCCGGATCAACGGTTACAAATGCAACCCTTCACAATCAGGAGGAAGTTGAGCGCAAAGGAATTCTTATTGGCGATATTGTTGTCATTCGAAAGGCGGGCGATGTAATCCCGGAGGTGCTTGGACCTGTTATTGAGCGTCGCACGGGCAAAGAAAAGAAATTTGTGATGCCAGCAAAGTGCCCTGATTGCGGGAGCGCTCTTCGAGCAATGTCGCAGGGTGATGTAGATCTACGTTGTCCAAATTCGCAAAGTTGCCCAGCACAATTGCGGGAGCGCATTTATTACATAGGTTCTCGCGCTGCCCTGGATATCGACGTATTGGGGTATGAAGCCGCAACAGCAATGCTTACAGATGGATTGCTTCACGATGAATCTGGGCTTTTCGCGTTAACGGCCGAAGATTTATCTCGCTCAGAATTCTTTAGAAAGAAAGATGGAACTCTTGGAGCAAATGCCGAGAAATTCTTGGCAGCCCTTGAATCGGCAAAAAATCAACCACTGTGGCGAGTAATCGTTGCTCTTTCGATACGGCATGTTGGTCCCACGGCTGCCCAAGCTCTTGCAAAAAACTTTGGATCCCTTGCAAAGATTCAAGAAGCGCCACTTGAAGCACTGGCGGAGGTTGACGGAGTTGGCGGAATTATCGCTGAGTCAGTAATCGAATGGTTCTCAGTAGATTGGCACAAAGCAATTATCAAAGAATGGGGAAGTGCTGGAGTGTCACTTATTGATATTCCAAAAGAAAATACAGCACCACAAACTCTTGCTGGTTTAACACTTGTAGTTACCGGTTCCCTTGTAGATTTCACTCGCGACGGAGTGAGTGAAGTAATTGCTGCCCATGGCGGGAAAGCTTCATCATCGGTATCGAAGAAAACTGATTTTGTCGTTGTAGGAGAAGCTCCTGGGTCAAAAGCCGCAAAAGCAGAAGAGCTCGGGGTTCAGATTTTGGACGAAGCGGGTTTCAAGGCTCTTTTAAGTGGCAAGAAGCCATAATCTGTGCGATAAAGTTCGACCATGAAACATTTGTTCTTTGCTGAAGGCTCAGTTCGACACCTCCCAGCCCCGCCGATTTTCTTTGGCATATTTGCCTTTGGAGTATTGAGTCTCTTCTTGTACCTCGTACTTCGCCTCGACAAAGATTAAGAAAAGGTTCACACCATCGCACATGTAGGCATTTTGGGTGGGACTTTTGACCCCATTCACCTCGGACATCTCCATATTCTGAAATCACTCGCGCCAAAATTTGATCAATTGATGGTAATCCCGTCGGGAGAACCTCGCCTGCGTCTGGATAAGCCATCGGCTAGTGGCGTGGATCGTTTGGAAATGTGTATCAGCGCTCTCGATGATCTCCCTGGAGAATTGCAAGAAAAAGTCGTTGTGAATGATTTAGAAATCCGTCGCAAGGGTCCAACATATGCAATCGAAACCGTCAATCAATTGCGCGCATTTAACCCTCGTGACACATTCACACTGATTCTTGGAAGTGATGCGGCAGCAAAGTTTGATCAGTGGTATCGATCAGAGGCGTTGCGCAAGATCGTCGAAATTTTAGTAGTTACTCGCCCGGGTGAGGCGGCGTTGAAATCAGGCTTTGAAGAAGTCTCAATTAAGGCGCTCGATATATCTGCGACGCAAATTCGCGAAGCTTTTGAAAACAAGAAATCAGTTGCAGAGATAATCTCTCCAACAGTTCTCACTTACATCAAGGAGCACAAGCTTTATGGCAGCAAGTAAGAAAGTGACTGAACTGGCGCAACTTGCGGCAGAGGCAATTAACGAGAAACTTGGCGAAGATATTGTCGCGCTAGACATGACCGAGCAAATGATTCTTTCTGAAGTATTTCTGATCGCAACGGCTCAAAATGAACGACAAGTCGATGGTATTGCCGATGCAGTTTTCGAGAAACTCTCTGCAATAGGTGAAAAGCCAATCCGCAAGGAGGGCAGTGGCCAATGGATTTTGCTGGATTATTCGGATTTAGTTGTGCATATTCAAAGTAAAGAATTACGCCAGTACTACATGCTTGACCACTTGTGGAATGACTGCGCTCGTCTTGACTTGCGACTGGACCTAACTCGGTAATGAATGAAACAAGCGTTCGCTTAGTTATTTGGCGTCATGGTCAGACTGACTGGAATATCGAGAACCGTTTTCAAGGCCACTCAGATATCCCGCTCAATTCTGTCGGACATTACCAAGCTGAACACGCTGCAAAAATTCTTGAAGCGATGAAGCCAACTCACATTATTGTCAGTGACCTCATTCGTGCGCAGCAAACTGCAGAGAAACTTGCAACGCGAGTTGGTCTACCAATCCAAACAGATCCTCGCCTTCGAGAGACAAATGGCGGAAATTGGGAAGGTAAGACTGGCACCGAAAATCGAGCAAATGATTCGGCCCGATTTATCGGTTGGATAAGTGGCGATGATGGCCCTGCGGGTGAAATTGGGGAACGTCGGTCTGAAGTAGCCAATCGCGCACATGCGGCAGTACTTGAGATTTTAGATAAGGCTCAAGGAACAGTTGTTCTTGTCACTCATGGGGGAACGGCCCGTTGTTTGCTTGGAAAATTACTTGACCTTGAATTTTCAGATTGGGGCGCTCTGGGTGGACTTTCCAATGCTCAATGGTCGGTGCTCGATTTTTCTAAGTATTTGAATCGCTGGACTCTGGCTGAGCACAATGCAGGATCGATTCCTGAGCCTGTGTTTGGCAACGAAGCGGTGAATTGAATAAGATTTAGGAATCCAAACGGGGATATGGCGCAGCTGGTAGCGCACTTGCATGGCATGCAAGGGGTCAGGGGTTCAAATCCCCTTATCTCCACTTATGAAATACATAGCCAACCCCGTGATTGAAGAAGGCTGGACGTCCTCATTTATGCCAGATCTAACTGGCAAGAAATATCTCATTACAGGTGGAACAAGCGGGCTTGGTTTAGAGGCGGCTAAGGCTTTGGTTGCAAAAGGCGCGCATGTCACGATTACAGCGCGAAAAGAAGCAAAGGGTCTTCATGCGCAATCCCTGAGCGGTGCGCAAAGAGTTCTCGCTTTGGATTTGGCAAATTTGGAATCGGTTCGTACTGCTGCGGCAGAAATTACTGAAGATATTGATGTTCTAATCTGCAATGCAGGAGTGATGGTAACTCCCTTCAGATTTACAAAAGATGGATTTGAATTGCAAATGGGTACAAATCACTTAGGACATTTTGCATTCGCTGGCTTAATACAAAACAAAATTAAAGAGCGGCTCATCTCAGTTGCGAGCGTTGCGCACCGAATTGGAAATTTCGGTCCGGGAACAGTTACCTCAATTCGCAAGAAATGTATGGGCGAAGGGTCGTACTCTCCATGGAAAGCATACGGAGCAAGCAAACTTGCTAACTTACTTTTTATTAATGAACTCGAACGACGCCGACTGCAACATGGGTACACATTCACTCCACTTGCCGTACATCCCGGATTTGCGAATACGCGATTGACTCGCGTTGGGCCAGCAATGGCAGGACAACCGATTAAAGAGCGCTGGATGGGGGCGATGACAGAACTCGTTGCGCAATCAGCACACGATGGAGCCCTGCCGATGCTTTACGCAGCTTCAATGCCTGGAATTAAAGGCGCGACTTACTATGGCCCTCGAAAATCCTTTGAAATGCGCGGAACTCCGATGGTTGTGCACGCAAAAGCTATGGCTTATGACCAAACTCTCGCCTCGAATCTGTGGCAAGTAAGTGAAGAGCTGACTGGTGTCTCGTGGGAGAATTCCGCTCATGCATGAGGCGTATGACATCCACGGAGTTCAGGAGAAGTGGCTCCCGGTTTGGGATGAGCTAGCTCCTTTCCGTTCTGGACGCCCAGATGATCCTCGTCCAAAGAAGTATGTCTTGGACATGTTTCCTTATCCATCTGGTGATCTTCACATGGGCCACGCAGAGGCTTACGCAATGGGCGATGTGATTGCGCGTTATTGGATACAAAAAGGATTCAATGTCATGCACCCAATCGGGTGGGATTCTTTTGGACTTCCTGCAGAGAACGCAGCAATCAAACGTGGGGGAGATCCTCGCGACTGGACATATGAAAATATTGCCGTTCAAAAAGCTTCGATGCGACGTTATGCATGTTCTTTTGACTGGGATCGAGTACTTCACACAAGTGACCCCGAATATTACAAATGGAATCAATGGATTTTCTTGGAGATGTACAAGAAAGGCTTGGCATACAAGAAGTTTTCACCAGTTAACTGGTGCCCAGGATGTCAAACCGTTCTTGCGAACGAACAAGTTGTAGCTGGACTCTGCGAGCGTTGCGATTCAGCAGTTACGAAAAAGAAATTGTCGCAGTGGTATTTCAAAATTACTGATTATGCTGACCGCCTTTTGGATGACATGGATCAACTTGAAGGTAAATGGCCAGAAAAAGTCTTGCAGATGCAACGAAATTGGATTGGGCGTTCACATGGCGCAGAAGTCATCTTTGAAATTGAAGGTCGCGATAAGCCAATTACAATTTACACAACTCGTCCAGACACTTTATACGGTGCAACATTTATGGTCGTCGCCGTCGATTCTGAACTTGCCGCAGAACTAGCCGCCGGCGGCGCTGTTGAAGCGCAATTTAAGAGCTATCTTGAGGAAGTAAAGGCTTCATCAGATATTGACCGTTTAGCAACAGATCGCAAAAAGAGCGGAATTTTCTTAGAACGTTATGCGATCAATCCAGTTAATGGCGAGAGACTTCCGATTTGGGCTTCAGATTATGTGCTTGCCGATTATGGAACTGGCGCAATTATGGCGGTCCCTGCCCACGATCAACGAGATTTAGATTTTGCGAGAGCAATGAAATTAGATGTCCGAACTGTTGTCGACACCGGCGAAGAGGATCCAAACATCACAGGTGTTGCAACTGCCGGTGATGGCCTAATGGTGAATTCAGGTTCGCTCAACGGGCTAGATAAAGATGAGGCCATATCGAAAGTTATTGCGGAACTTTCAGAGAAGAAACTTGGCAAGCTTGCTAAAAATTATCGCCTCCGCGATTGGTTGATTTCACGTCAACGATTCTGGGGAACCCCTATTCCAATTATTCATTGTCCGTCATGCGGGGAAGTCCCTGTCCCACAGGATCAATTGCCAGTTGAATTACCAAGCGCAAAAGGTCTGGATTTAAAGCCAAAGGGAACATCTCCTCTTGGTTCCGCATCTGACTGGGTGAACGTGAAATGTCCACAGTGCGGAGAAGACGCCCAGCGCGATTCCGACACGATGGATACATTTGTGGATTCTTCGTGGTATTTCCTTCGCTACATCGATCCAAATGATGCAACGCAAGCCTTTGATCCTAAGAAGATTGAAGAGTGGATGCCAGTTGATCAATATGTTGGCGGAGTTACACACGCAATTTTGCACCTGTTGTATTCGCGCTTCTTCACAAAAGTGTTGCATGATCTTGGCTATCTAAATTTCACTGAACCATTCACTCGTTTGCTCAATCAAGGAATGGTTTTAATGGACGGGTCTGCGATGTCCAAGAGCCGCGGAAACCTCGTCAAACTTTCTGAAGAACTCGATCGTCATGGCGTTGATGCAGTTCGATTGTCGATGATTTTTGCTGGGCCTCCAGAAGATGATATTGACTGGGGAGATGTTTCGCCTTCTGCTTCTGTAAAGTTTTTAAACCGTGCTTGGCGCATTTCCTGTGACATCACAAGCGATACGACTGTGGATTTCTCCAAGGGCGACATATCACTCCGCAAAATCACGCACAGGGCAGTTCAGGACATTAGCTACGCAGTGGAAACTTTCCGCTTCAACGTAGCTGTTGCGCGCATTATGGAATTGGTTAACCACACCCGTAAAGCAATCGATTCAGGATGCGGACCTTCAGATCCAGCAGTTCGCGAAGCCGCCCAGGCGATAGCGATCTCCCTGTCACTTATGGCGCCTTTTACTTCAGAAGAGATGTGGGCAAACCTTGGTCACAAACCTGGAATTGCACTTGCTGGATGGCCAACTGTTGACCCCGCTCTCCTTGAGGAGGATTCTGTCGTGGCAATCCTTCAAGTTAACGGAAAGATTGTTGATCGCATCGATATTTCACCGAATATTACGGATGCAGAACTTGAAAAATTAGGGCTAGCCAGTGAGAAGATGATTGCTGCAATAGCTGGAGCAGAAATCAAGAAATCAATCGTGCGCGCTCCAAAACTTGTCAACATCGTTATTTAATTAACAGCAATCTTCTTTCTAGGGGCACGCTTTCTAATCCCAACTTAATATCTGCTCATGTTTCAACGTCCCGAATTTACTGATGTACAAAAGCGAGCGGTCTATATTGTTTTAGCTTCCTCGATCGCAATTGGATCGCTATTTGTGACACTTTCACAAGGCAAGGCTTCCACGCCAAAGCCAATGGTCTCCCTTCCCCCAATTGATGCAAAGCCTTCTGTTTCACCTACCCTTGTTGTGGATGTAGCAGGGAAGGTTTTGCATCCAGGTGTTTACACCCTGCCGCAGGGATCTCGGGCGATCGATGCAATAAAGGCAGCCGGTGGTCAATTAAAGGGAATCACTTTGACTGATATCAATTTGGCAGAGATTGTGAGCGACGGTCAGCAAATAGTTGTTGGGGCCCCAAAAATGGCGGCAAGCTCGAGTAAAAGTAAGAGCGCTGGTCTCTCTAAAAATGTGAAAAATGGAAAGACGCTGGTCAACATCAACACAGCAACTGAAACTCAATTGCAGATTCTTAAAGGGATTGGTCCCGTGAGCGCCCAAAAAATAATTGCCTACCGGAAGGTGAATGGAAAGTTTCTCACGATATCTGACTTCAAAAAGGCAGCAGGGATGGGAGCTGCAAGATTTAACGCTATTCAAGCACAGCTACGGTTGTGAGCGAAGGCGTCGACCTCAAACTTCTTTCGATAGGTGGCGCGTTGTGGATAGGAGCAGCAAGCAAGGGACTTCTGCATTCCTATTGGCTCATCTTTGCTCTTCCCATCTTTTTTCTGATTGGTAAGAAATTTGGTTCCTTTATCTTGATAGTTGCACTCGTTGGTTCATTCAATATTGGACTTCACCAGATTGCCTTATCGCACAACGCATTGCGTCCATTCATGGAGAACAAATCTGAAATTACACTTGTTGCTCAGGTTAAGACCGACCCAAAACTGGGAGCGTCAAAAGTCGTTGGTTCAACACTTAGACCTGCGTCAACTTCCTTCCTTGCAGCATCAATAAGAATAAATGGAGGAAAAGTTCGATTACCCCTTCGCGTCACCACTCATAGCCACGTCTCATTCGTTCCAGGAACAGTTATTGAATTTAACGCAATCGTTTACGCGACTCAGGAGAAGGCGGTCGCGGCGCTCGTTGTAGCAAAGGGACGCTTTACGACAGTTCATGGTCCCAGTGCTATCGGAAGAGTGACTTCGCAGATCCGCAGATCATTTAAAGAACAAGTTTCTCGGCTTTCTGGAGATGGCGCCTGGCTTATCCCAGGCTTAGTTTTAGGGGATACGTCCCTTGAAACTCCCTCATTTATTGTTGAGATGAGGCGATCTGGTCTGACGCATTTAACAGCCGTCAGCGGAGAGAACTTTGCAATTATTTCCGCCTTCATTTTATGGATGATGCAGTGGCTTATTAAAAAAATCAGAACGCGAATCATCATCACAAGCTTCGCACTTGTGGGATTCATTTATCTTGTGAGGCCGACTCCCTCAGTGCTGCGAGCTTCAGTTATGACTGGGGCGCTCCTCTTCGCTCGGGCGAGAGGGGAGAGATCGGCGGCGCTCCCATCCTTGGGCCTTGCCGTTACTGTCCTCATTTTGATTGACCCATTTCAAGCCATTGATCCGGGCTTTGCGTTATCAGTCGGTGCCACCGCAGGGATCCTCCTCTTGGTACCAATCTTGAAGAAACATATGCCTGAGCCAGTTGCAATCCCGATTGCAGCAACTCTCTTTTGCACACCGATTATCATCGCCATTTCTGGACAACTATCACTCGTATCTATTCCAGCAAATCTCTTGGTTTCAATTGCCGTGGCTCCAATAACTGTTGCCGGTCTAATTGCCGCGCTGATTTCACCTTTTGCACCACAACTTTCATTTCTCACAACTGTTGCTGTGCTGCCATTTTCACAGTGGATTGCTTTTGTGGCCCACCAGGCATCGAGTTTTCCGCTCATTTCCCTTCCGAAAAGTTTTCTGGGGGCTGCTATTGCGATGCTCCTTTTATTTATCCTCTTTCGCAAATTGTGGAAAATAGGAATTGCAATAATCGCAATTACGGCCACTTTCTTCTTCCATCAATCTTTCACCTGGCCGGGGCCTAATTGGAGAATTGTAAATTGTGATGTAGGGCAAGGCGATGGCGAAGTTATTAATTTAGGAAATCACGAAGGGATAGTGATTGATACTGGTCCAGACCCGGTGCTCATGGATGCATGCTTAAAGGCACTTCGAATAAAGAAGATTCCACTATTGGTAATTACTCACAATCACGCAGATCACAATGGAGGCTTTTCTGGCGCGATCAAAGGACGAGAGGTAGGGCAAATTTGGCGCAGCGCATTACAAGGAGAGCACATTTCATTTGAAGCACCAATTGGGCATATTGATATTCACGTTCTTTGGCCTAAGGATCCACATGCAATCTACGATGCGGTTCCAGGTGATGGTTCTTCTATCAATAACACCAGCATTGCCCTTTTGATGGATATTGCGGGAATTACATTTTTTAGCGCCGGTGATGTCGAACCACCTGCGCAGGAAGGAATCTTGGCGAGCGGATTGATTCACCGGGTGGATATTATGAAAGTTTCACATCATGGGTCTGCCTATCAATTTCTACCACTTCTGGATGCGCTACATCCAAAAGTCGCTTTTATTAGCGTTGGGATAGGAAATACATATGGCCACCCTGCTCCTTCCACGGTGAGAGCTCTGGAGGACAGGGGAGTGAAGGTATATCGCACAGATCTGGATGGAGCCCTTGAATTTGATGCAGACCAGTCAGTTCATACTCGTAAAAAGGAGTTGATCACCTTTGGATGAGTAGTCTGTGGTTATGCGCCGGACTCCACTTTTTCTAGCAGCAGCTCTTATCTTCTTAGCACCAAACGCTTTCGCAACTTCATTCACACTTCCGATACATGCAATAACGCCCGGCGCTACTGATCCGGCTGTAAGTCAAGAGAATATTGCTTCGACCATTTGCGTGATCGGCTATACGAAAACTGTCCGCCCGCCCGTTTCTTATACAAACGCTCTTAAGTTCAAGCAGCTATCAGGTTCATATAGTCGTTACGGCTCCACGAATGTGAAACTCTTTGAAGAAGATCATCTCATTCCATTAGCGGTAGGAGGCTCCCCTCGAGATCCTAAGAATTTGTGGCCAGAGCCGTGGGGTGACACGGGTGGAACTGGTGCGCGAAAGAAGGATGTCCTAGAGAGCAAGATGCATTTGATGGTCTGTGCGCACAAAATCACGCTCCAAGCAGCGCAATCAATCTTTGCGACTAATTGGTATCAAGGTTATTTGAAGTACGTAGCTGGCAAGTAAGATTCCGGTATGGCTCTCACACTGATTCAAGGCGCAGAGTCCGTATTGGCCGATCGAGCGATCTCGCAAATTCTTGCAAAGGCGCCTGGCGCTGTCATCACGCAATTGGATTGCAATGAAATTGAACTTGGCGTCATCACTGATTCGCTAGCACCATCTCTGTTTGGTGATGCCCGTGTAGTAGTTATACGTGAAATTCAAGAATTGACGCAAGATGAGTCCGAGGAAATATCTTCTTACTTGGAGAATTCCGATGATGGCGTTCATCTTGTCCTCTGGCATAAGGGCGGAGTTAAAGGCAAGGCGCTTCTTGATAAGGTAAAAAAGTCATCGCCGGAGATAATTAGCGCTGAGGCAATTAAAAAAGATGGCGACAAAGCAGAATTTGTAAAGAACGAATTTGCGCGTCATGGCCGTAAGGTTTCTACTGGCGCAGTCCAAGCCCTTATCGATTCACTTGGAAGTGATATGCGCGAATTAGCTGGTGCATGCTCACAACTTTCTGCTGATGTCGAAGAAAGCAAGACAATTAGCGAAAAAGATGTTGAAAAATTTCAACAGGGTCGAATTGAGACGACTGGTTATGATGTTGCTGATGCCGTGTTGGAAGGCAAAGTTGAAACTGCGTTGATTTCGCTGCGCCAAGCTCTTTCGACTGGAGTGGATCCCATTCTGATTGTTTCCGCGCTCGCTGCTTCAATACGAACGATGGCAAAAGTCTCGTCTTTGCCTCGTAACGCTAATTCATATCAGGCAGCTTCCTCCCTGGGTCTTCCTCCATGGCAGATTGATAAAGCTCGCCGCCAACTTGCAGGCTGGACTCCCACCTCATTGAGCAGCGCGGTCATAGCTTTGGCTGACTGTGATTCTGACATTAAGGGCGCTTCGGCCGACCCTATTTACGCTTTAGAGCGGACTGTCCTGGCTATTTCACGCTCACATTCCGGCTCAATTTGAGCACGCTCCCGCTTGGCTGATAACCTACGGCGTTCAACTATCGCATTATTAAGTTTTTAAGGGGTTTCAGTGGCAAACATCAAGTCGCAGATCAAGCGTATTCGCACCAACAACAAGGCGCAGGCGCGTAACAAGGGCGAGCGTTCTTCAATCAAGACTGCGATCCGCCATTTCCGTGACGCCATTGCAACTGGTGATACTTCCAAGATTAACGTTGAACTCGTTGCAGCTTCAAAGAAGTTGGACGAAGCAGTGTCAAAGGGTGTTCTTCACTCAAACAATGCAGCGAACAAAAAGTCAGCTATGGCTAAAGCAGCCAACGCAGCTGGCAAGCGCTAAATTCTTTTTCTCAATCACACAATCTTAAGAGGCGAGCGATAAATGCCTGCGATTGAACTCTCGAAAGCTCCGCAGCCTTCGTTCACCGACCCTGCGCAGATTCGAAACTTTTGTATCATCGCCCACATTGATCACGGCAAATCAACTCTTGCCGATCGCATGCTTCAAATTACCGAAGTGGTGGATTCACGCAATATGCGTGCGCAGTATTTAGACCGCATGGATATCGAGCGTGAGCGCGGAATAACAATTAAATCCCAGGCAGTTCGCCTCCCATGGCGTTCGGCTTACGACAATCAGGAATACATCCTGAATATGATCGATACTCCAGGACACGTGGACTTCACATATGAAGTCTCTCGCTCCCTTGCAGCATGTGAAGGTGCCGTACTTCTCGTCGATTGCGCGCAAGGTATCGAGGCACAGACACTCGCCAATCTTTATTTGGCAATGGAGAACAATCTCACCATCATTCCAGTTTTAAATAAGATTGACTTGCCTGCTGCTCAACCAGAAAAATTTGCTGAAGAACTCGCCAAGTTAATTGGCTGCCAACCAGAAGATTGCCTTCGTGTTTCGGGCAAAACCGGCATGGGCGTTGAAGTACTTTTAAACGAAATTGTTAAGCAGATTCCACACCCCGTCGGGGACCCCGCGGCTCCTGCACGCGCGCTGATTTTTGATTCGGTGTACGACTCATACCGAGGCGTTGTTACCTACGTTCGAGTTGTTGATGGTCACCTCTCGACCCGCGATCAAATCCAAATGATGTCGACTGGCGTGCGCCACGAAATGTTGGAAGTTGGAGTGATTTCGCCAGAGCCTGTTCCAAGCAAGGGCCTTGGCGTTGGCGAAGTGGGTTATCTCATTACTGGTGTGAAAGATGTTCGTCAATCTCGTGTCGGCGATACCGTTACAAATTATCACCGCCCAGCGACTCAACAACTTTCTGGATATAAAGATCCTCGGCCAATGGTTTATTCAGGGCTATTTCCTCTTGAAGGATCTGACTATCCCCTTCTTCGTGAAGCTCTGGATAAATTGCAGCTCAATGATGCAGCGCTCGTATACGAGCCAGAATCATCTGCAGCTCTTGGTTTTGGTTTCCGTTGCGGATTCCTTGGTCTTCTCCACATGGAAATTGTTCGAGAACGCTTAGAACGCGAAGCAGGACTTTCACTTATTTCTACAGCTCCATCAGTTGTGTATTCGGTAACCGATGGCGATGGAAAAGAGCTTGTCGTGACTAACCCGAGCGAATTTCCTGAAGGAAAGATTATGGAAGTTAAAGAGCCGATTGTTCGAGCAACTATCTTGGCTCCAAGTGAATTCATCGGAACAATTATGGAACTCTGCCAACAACGACGGGGAACATTGCTTGGTATGGATTATTTGTCGGAAGATCGCGTGGAAATTCGCTACACACTCCCACTTGCTGAAATTGTTTTCGATTTCTTTGATCAACTGAAATCTCGTACACGAGGGTATGCCTCTCTTGATTATGAACCAATCGGTGAAGAAGCTGGCGATCTCGTCAAAGTTGATATCTTGCTGCAGAGCGAAAAAGTTGATGCATTTAGCGCCATCGTCCACCGTGACAAGGCTTATGCCTATGGAATGTCGATGACGGTGAAACTACGCGAGCTCATCCCAAGGCAACAATTTGAAGTTCCAATTCAAGCGGCGATTGGCGGCAAGATTATTGCTCGCGAGACAATCCGCGCGATCCGTAAGGACGTTCTTGCTAAGTGTTATGGCGGAGATATCTCTCGTAAGCGCAAACTTCTTGAAAAGCAAAAAGAGGGAAAGAAGCGCATGAAGATGGTGGGACGAGTAGAAGTTCCTCAAGAAGCATTTATTGCGGCTCTCTCCACGGGCGAAGAAAGCTCGGACGAGAAGGATAAGAAGAAGTAACTATGGAGGCGCGCGCAGATCATCTCGCGTTCTACATCCACATTCCTTACTGCGTTAAACGATGTGGGTACTGTGATTTCAATACATACACCCCTGCTGAACTCCAGATTCAATCTTCCCTTGAAGTAATTTCCAATGACTATATTGATCTTCTCATCAAGGAAATTACAAAATCTGCCGAAGTTTCTGAATCAAAATTTGTGCCGAGTATATTTTTTGGGGGAGGAACCCCTACTTTAATGCAGCCATCTGACCTTGGTCGGGTAATTTCTGCGATCAGAAGCCACTACACGCTAACAGACGATTGTGAAATCACTATTGAAGCAAACCCTGACACGGTTTCACCGGCAATGCTTTCCCAACTTCTTGAAGTTGGATTTAACCGTATTTCATTTGGAATGCAATCCGCACTTCCACATGTGCTAGCTGTCTTAGATAGAACGCATAATCCTGAAAATGTTGAGAAGGCTGTGCTTGCTGCTCGTTCTGCAGGATTTAAGGAAGTAAGTGTTGATCTTATTTATGGTACTCCTGGTGAATCCATGGAGGATTGGGAGCAAACTCTTGATACAGCGTTAGCCCTCCCTGTAACACATATCTCCGCATACGCCTTAATTGTGGAGGATGGAACAAAACTTGCTGCACGTGTGAAGCGAGGGGAGATCCTGATGCCTGACGATGATGAGACGGCTGACAAATATATTCTCGCTGACAACAAATTTCGAAGTGCTGGTTTAGATTGGTATGAATTAAGTAATTGGAGCAAGCCTGGCTCTGAATGTAAACATAATCTTTTCTATTGGTATGGCGAAAATTGGTGGGGAGCTGGGCCAGGTGCACATTCTCATATAAATGGTCGACGCTGGTGGAATGTAAAACATCCGGGAACTTATAAAGAGAAGATTCTTTCGACTGGCGACCCGACACAAGATAGTGAAATTCTCTCCCCTATCGAAAGGGAAGAG
>Ga0304729_1000761_pt1 | contig 22464 bp, 28 predicted proteins | sample C_131016_MF_Meta_FD_190475 | JGI IMG/M metagenome (GOLD analysis project Ga0304729, IMG submission 190475) | Freshwater microbial communities from Lake Croche, Canada to study carbon cycling - C_131016_MF_MetaG (v2) (version 2) | ecosystem: Environmental > Aquatic > Freshwater > Lake | place... | reverse complement strand
TATCTAGGGCAACAACGAATAGGCAGGCGAGCTTGTGTCGGGTTTAACCAGCTGCTCTAAACTCTTTGGTAGAGATGCTGTGTTCCTTACCCGCTTCAGTATATTTGCTAGGATCATATGATGTGTTTTTATCAGTGATTGTACCCATATCAGGAACCTGTTCGGTATCCATTAACACAGTACTCAATCGTTTATAGCCTATTGATCCTTTTAACACATATCCAGCTGCTTCATGTAATTTTAAAAAGCCCTGTTGGTCACCGCGTATACTACTACTAACTATAATATTAATTTCGCAAGCCCTAGCCCATTTCTCCCACATACGAATCATTTGTGAACACATAAACACACGCTCTCTAGCTGATAGTGTTTGATCCACATGAGCTATGCGTATGGATATCATTTCCTCTCGACTCCACATAGCACGCTCTCCACGAACAGCCCAAGTATAACCTAATAACTGTTTAGTATTCATATCTCTAGCTACGCTCATTAATTCAGCGCGAGGATTATAAAATTGATTAACAATGGCTATAGTAACATTTCGACTGTATTCAATTGGGTCATTAACAAATATGCCATCTGTTTCATTACCAAAGTGATCCTGTGCCATTGCTACAATATCAGGAGTATCAGTGCCAACAGCACTGGCCCAACGCCAACGATCCGCTGTGGTATGCATATAGTTCTCTAAATCTGGAATGCGTTTGCTAATCATAATGAGTTCCTAATTGATAATCGCTTCTTTTGTGCTATGCTGCGCCATCCCATATTCTTAGCTTCATTTTGTCGTTTGGCGTGTTCGGAACGAGGAATAATCTCTACATTATCTACAGTCCAAGGCAATGACCAATCGGTGCGTGACATACAATAATCATCCTTAGTGCGACCTCTTTGATCCCACAACTCCGCCCACATCTCACGCCATTCATCAAATGATATATGCCAACCCTCCTCACGCCATTGAGCTTGATTCTTTTGTTGTCTCCAAACATGATGCTTTTTATGTTCAATAGGATCAGGTCCAGACATCCATGTATGTGGTCTAATTCCTTTTGGGCTGGGCATCGAATAGCTCCTTAAATTGTAGATTGCATCTGGATGGAACACCACTAACCATAACAATATCCCATTCGGTATCTGCAAACAATCGATTCCAGCGACCCAATATGCCAGATGGAACATCTTTGTTTTTGGCAATTTGATCAATCATATCCGTTAGTATTTCTATAAGACTATAGCGACCTTTTGTTTTGGGGAATTTTGACAATGGCGTATGTATCCACGCATCTAACACAACATCGTAATCACATACACGCATGATCTCTGTTGCTACATGAGTAACATGATGTCGTAGTAATGCGTATTCGGATTGAGTTTGCTTGTAATAATTAGTAGCATACTTTACTCCTGGTTTTGGTTCCATTTTCTTAATGGAAGTATATTGGAATTCAGACATAACTTTACCTTTCTATTCTTGTAATGTATTTACCTATTATACAATATTTAAGTAAATATAACAAGTGATTCGGTTATCTGTATTCGAGTTCTCTGCGTTGTAATTCCACAGAAAATGGTGTAACTTTATATACATCCAAAGTTTTAACAGCCCAACGAATATAATCAATCGGAACATCACGCATATAATATCCTTTATATTTTCCAAAGGTAACTTGGGAATACTCAAAATCTTTATAGCCCTGTGTGAATTTCATATTAGTAGTATAATACATCTATTATAATAAGTCAATCTCGCTGTTGCTCAATTGACTTGCTATGATTGAACAAGTCCTGCTATCGCAGTCCTTTTGTTCAATCTAGCTAGTTGAAACAAAACAGATAATATATGTAATAACACTACGAAGTAATATCATTACAGATATCATACCCAAGATACCGCTTATGCAAAGCAGTATCTACATCTACCGACAGGTCTTTATGTTTGAGACAATCATATAGGCTCGATCCGTACCTACCCTGCGACGATTTTTAAGAGAACTCTAAGCGGTTTGTGTTCTCATTATGACTTGCTACTATCTCATTTCTTTTACCATTACGAACATACAACACAGATACGGGTTCATTACTAGAGTCATCGCTCACCACGATAATACGACTCGTTCGCTAATTGCGCCTGCGTTAAGGCATCCTTGCGGGTAGTGTATGTAAGATGCTTAATAGAATAGCAATTTGAACAGCGGCACTTGTTATCGTTCTTGTTCAGTAGTATTATGTCCGGCCTACCAACCTTATGTCTATATATTATACTTATGTATTATAACAGATACCGCAAAAAAAGACCCCAAGTTTGAGCAATCTTGAGGCCCAAGCATTACCGATTTATAGTTATTATTATAGGTTAAATATTACAATGTTTGGACATTCCTCACCGCGTAATCCGCGTAAGCACACACATATTAGTGCTCGAATGTACCAATCCTCTGCTATCATAGTGCCGCTTAATGCACTATAAGACAAAGCCGCTTCCCAATCTACTAATAATTGAGTAAGATCCTCTTCCAAATAATCCTCAAACATCGCCTGGCAGTTGGCCAATACTTGTTGTAAGTCCTCTATTGAGACTTGATAAGGAGGTACTGGAGCTATGTGATTAAGATTTACTAGTATCAAGTAGTTGTTCCAAGTATTTGACTACAGGCTGTTTATACTCGTAATGATATACACTACGCATATCCCACTTTTTAGCACTGCCTGTGTAGTTGTATATTTTAAGATACCTATAAACTTTGACTTCTATTCTCATATAGTATTTACAGTAATGAGTAAATAGTAATACTAACGCATAGAAAGAACATAGAATGGGCCGCACACCACCAGTAATCATACAATCAACATATACCAGCAAATACAAAGAACTACAAATATTATCGGCTGATACATACTACTATGTAGTATATAAGAACAAACCATTTAACCTGTTAGAGATAGATACCGATCCCTACAAAAGCTATACCAAAAAGCGTTATGTTACCAATGGATGGCCACATATGGGACACGCTACGGTATTGGCCAATAAGTTGAATAAGATATACAATACTACAGACTTTCGAGTAATAACAATCAAAGGAGAATAATATGGGAGCAGGACCAGTTAGAGTACCCAATCGCAAAACAGTACCAAATCCATTACCAAAACCGGGCAACAAATAACCGTTGTAAAAAAACAACACTATTCAGATTGACATTTAATTCATTATCAGTTATACTGTATTTGTAGTAACAATTTAACATAACTTAATGGAGTAACAAAATGAATAGTTCATTCAATCACGATTATAGTATTACTGAATCAGCAGCTGATTTACTGTTTAACATAGTAAAGTGTCCTAAACTAACCAAATACGAGTTTGATCCTAAGATATTCAGATCAAATGGTTTGATTCCATATGCTGTTATTCATCAGGAATCTCGTTATAGAACCAGCAAAACTACCCCGTGGATGTCCGCTGATGAGTTTATGGATAAACACGATATAGCACTTAACCCCAAACGATTAGCTTATACTCAGGAACATAGAATCACTATAGCTATTCAGGTAGATGGTTTTGATACCGGTTCATTTACTATGAGCTATTATACTAAACACTATGACAGTATGGATATGTTTATAGGCGGAGCACTAACTCCCGAATACAAAGAATATGATTCTGCAGCAAAAATCTCGGGCTGTTCCGAAGATAATGCCAAAGATTTGCTATATTTGGTAGCATTAGTAGCTGATGCGGCTAGAACTAAAGTGTCAGCTCATCTCGAAGATATCCAAAAGATGTTTGCCAAATAACCGTTGTAAAAAAACAACACTAATACCCTACTAATTCGGTGGGGTATTTTTTTGATTGACATTTAATTCATTATCAGTTATACTGTATTTGTAGTGATTAATTAACATAGTAAATAAAAGGAGAAGTAAATGAGTTATAAGATAATAAACGGTAAGATGGTAAAAGACAGTAAGCATATCAAGTATGGTGGTAAGATTAAACATACTACTACATTCGATACTGTTTTTGGTTCAATGGTAGTAATGACACGCGATGGCGAAGCTAAGAAGATGTTAGAAGTCGTGCGTAATGATCCAATGCCCCATCCTGTAGCTGCTAACGAGGTGGATCTTATGAATCTTCCATTTAACGATAACGATAGCGGCTGGTTTGTAGCATTATTACCAGCTATCGATAATAATGGTGGCATTGGTGCTATTAATCCAGATATGGAATTTAATAAATCAATCCTTAGTAAGTTCCAGATTACACGCTATAATGATATGGCATTACTAACGACATATTGTACCTGGGACTTTGCCCGTAAGCATTATCGTGAAGTATTGGATAACTTTAAGATTGGTTTAATTGGATTCAGTACTGAGAAGCATTTACATTTACTCGCAGAGAATTCTGCTAACATTTAACCAAATCAATTGACAGCTAAATACAACGATGCTATACTATAATCATAGTATGCATCGTGTGTACTAACAATAGAATAGGAATTAAAAATGACACATTTTATTAAAGCATTAGTAGTAGTAGCAACAGCACTCGTAGTAATGGAAGTATCCGCACAAGTATATGTTCCAGGTGGATATCCGTTATGCTTTCCCCAAACAGTAATGTCACCTACTGGTCCCGTAACTATTGTAGTATGCCAATAAGAACTAATATGAAACCAAACTGGCATACAGGTCCTTGGACTGAAGAAGATACATTTAACCTCAAAGACGAGCTAAATGAAGCTAAACTAACACGCAGTTTAACCAACGATGAAGAACAATGGGCTCGTATGAATGAGGAAGAACTTTGGGAAGAACAACAATGAATCGTAAAATCAAATTAGCCTATCCAACTTATCGTTATAATAGGCAAAAGAGGTTAGTTAAATTAGCGCCTGCCGCAGAGCATATTGCGGGCATTATGTTACATCAGTATGATAAGGCTAATGGTTTAGATATCTCTTATAAGCACGATATATTACAAAACCCAGGGCCGTGGACATTACAGTTTGACGGCAAAGACTTTTGGTTCGAAGGACCAGATGAGCTTATTGATGCAAGTGCCTTATGGGAAGAAGAAGCTACATCCAAGGAGTAATAGAACACCTTTTAATCCTTTATACTAAATAGTTATATGAATGAAAAGGTATCAAAAAAATCCGTTATAAGCAGCCGCGGCGGCTATCGTCCCGGAGCCGGCCGTCCCAAAGGTTCGGGCAATAAACTTACCGTGGACAGATTGCTGGACAGTATCGATGCCGCAATGGGACAACCCCTGGAAGAAGTTATTGCTAATAACTATATCAAAGCCCAAGCCGATCCTAAGCTGAGCTTCCAATACGAACAGTTATTCCTCAATAAGGTTATGGCCGACCGTCAACAACTTGAGATTGATGATACCTCCACCGTAGAGAATAGACAAGATGCTTTTCTCAAAGCATTAGAGACTATTGGAGCGGTAGCTATCAAGCAAGAATCCGACAACGACAGCCAAGACTAAATAATACTATCGCCAGGCCCCGAAAGGTAGATGCCCCGATAGAAAGCTAACGCAATGACACAGAGCATCGACTCACGATTCACACTACATCAAGGCAACAACATTGATGTACTCAAAGGTTATCCAGACAACCATTTTGATTCCGTAGTAACCGATCCTCCTTATGGAATAGACTTCCTGGGTAAGGCGTGGGACAGCAACACAGGATCCGTAGACACTTATAAGGAATGCCTCCGCGTACTCAAACCCGGCGGACATTTATTAGCGTTTAGTGCGGCAAGGACATATCATCACTTAGCTATGAGTGTTGAGCTTGCCGGCTTCGAAATTCGCGATCAGATAATGTGGATATATGGCAGTGGCTTTCCAAAGTCGCAGGATGTAGGCCGTAGTATCGAACGCTCAATGAATAAAGCACAAGGTAAAAAGAATAAAATAAGCAAGCTAGTTGATACTACAAAGAACGCCGGCTTTGGGCAAACAGATCACGCCCGTATTCGTGCCGGTGTAGAATGGAGCACAACAGTAGAAGAAGTTGGGCAAGTAGAATGCACACACACAGAAGCTAAACAATGGAGTGGTTGGGGCACGGCATTAAAGCCGGCCCACGAACCTATTGTAGTAGCTCGCAAACCTGCCAAGTTATCCATAGCAAAGAATGTTCAAGTATATGGAACTGGCGCTATAAACATTGATGCTTGCCGTGTGGGTGACTTTGTTCCTACCTTACCATCTACTGGCACTAATGTAATACACAGAGAGTTAGAGGGTAACGATGAAGCTAATGCCATAGATGGTATTCCGGATAGCATAGGCCGCTTCCCAAGCAATGTATTAGGTGAATTAGGTGAGTATCAAAAGTATTTCTACTGCCCTAAGGTATCACGCAAGGAACGACACGCTGGATATGATCCTAATAGTCAGGGCGTTGTAATAGATAGCGAAGTATTCGGCAAAACGCCTATTTGTAATGACTGCGGTAAAACACGCAACGGGTCTACTAAACACGACCAATGCGACCCTGCCAATATTAGCTTCGAAGAACGCCGCACTCAGCGTAGCGAGGAAGTAGGAAACAATCATCCTACCGTAAAGCCGCAACAACTAATGGAATACCTTATCCGCTTAGTAACGCCACCCGGCTCAAAGGTCCTTGATCCATTTAACGGTTCGGGCTCAACTGGCATGGCTGCTGTTAAGTTAGGACACCATTACACAGGCATTGACTTGGATGAAAGGTATATTGAAATATCGGAAAAGCGTATAACAGCGTGGAATGAAGAAACCAATAACTTCCAGGCATTATTTGACGAAACTACTAAATAAGTTATACAGGAAAACAATATGAATTTTACTAAGTTTGATCCAGATGGTAAGCCAGCTAACAAAGGCGTAGTATTAAAGCGAATTGGCCCTGCTCCAAAAGCACCTACGGCTCCTATTATTGATCTGGCTCGAGCATCGGACAAGGTTAATACTAACCATTCAGCTTATAGCGCAGGACAGTTCTCTGCTTATGAAAAGTCTATAGCAGCACCTAAGCAAGATTTCCACACTGGCGTAAGGTCAGCAAAAGCAGTACCAACTCCATCTAAAGGACAACATTAACATGGCAACTAAACTAGGCGGCAATAAGCCAACTCGTAGCAACGCAACAATCCGCACTCAAACGGCAAGCTGGCAATATGATTCAGCTGACTATGCTGCGGGTATGGATAACAAGGATCATCCAAGTTACAAAAAACTAAAACAATATTCCGGCAACCAACACGGTGGAGCAGCTGAAGGTAACTTCGGCCGCGGTCCAACCGTTGGCAACAAAAGTGATTTAGATATTGGTCCTAAGCATCCAATGGCTAGTAGTGTGCCAAATACTAAGGCAGCTTGTGATAGTGCTTATGCTGGCAAGTTCAATGCCGGAGCACAAGTTCGCACACCAGGTGGCACAAGAGCATTTGCTCCATCCAAGACTGAAAACTACAACGGCGACAGCAACCGTATTAACTTTGGTCGCGGCCCAACTAAAGGAAACGCACAATGAGCACAGTATTTAGAACATTAGGCCCTACCACTTTCCTTAGTGCCAACACTTCAGGTGTTCAAGCTAACATTGTTAGCACAGGCGCATCTAATCCAACATTTTTAAAGATTGACAATGTTAATAATGCCAATGTGGATGCCTTTGTAAATTTCGGCACAGCTAATACTACAGCGGCAACCATTGCCAATGCCACAGCAACTGGTAACAGTTTTATTGTTCAGCATGGAGCAACTGTTTATGTTGAAACAACCAGTCCATACAATCAAGCTCCGGCACAGCAATTATACATTGCTGGCATTACAAGTACAGGCACAGCCAACTTGTTTATTACACCAGTATCAATTGTAGGATAAGGAAAATAATATGGCAACTACCAAAAACCCAGAAGCAAAAGCAATTAATCAAAAGCAAGGTCCACGCACAGGTAATGCTGGCACACCATCCAAGCGCGATGAATTCAAAGCTAGTAAAAGTACAACAGGTAGCGAGCGTAGTAAGTTAGCAGACTTTGTTATGAATGCTGTAGCTAACCGTGGTGAGCATACCAAGTCCAGTATCAATCCTGGCTTAGAGAACCTTAGTGCTAACAGCGCCAAGACAACTGGCATCAAGCGTAATACTACAGCTGATGGCGCAAAGTTACCTGGCAAATATAAGTCACCAAAGACTAAAGGTTAATTAAATGTCAGCTGGATCAACTGGCAAGGCGGCCGGCACTAGTTCGAACAATCCGGTATTAGGCAATACTCCTACGCAAGACCAAACTAATCAGTTTAGCCAAGGCATTACGCCCAACACAGCTTCGGGTGGACAGCCAAATCCTTTAGCACAGTTTGCTCCTGGAGCTGGCGCATCCGCTACTGATTTAACAGCACAAAACTTTAACCAAGGCGGAAGTCTTACTTCAAATGCTCCTCCACAACTACAAATGGCTAGCGGAGGTATAGCAACTGGACCAAATCCAACTGGCGGCCAGGCTGGACCAAATCCTCCTAGTTGGGTTCCAGAAGGCGCTACATTAAGTGCTGATGGTCAACTATGGAAGGGCACTGATAAGAATGACCAGCAGTATGCTTATGGCGTAAACTTTAATCCTAATCAACAATCGGGCCAACTTCAAAGTGGTCCACAGCCTGCTCCAACTACAGGTGAATCAGCATTACAAAGTGGAGTGAACGGGTTAAACTCAATGTCACCACAGTCACTGTTTGATCAATATTCACAGGTGCTGGCCCGGACTCCTGACAGTGCTTATGGTGCAGGCTCGGATCAGGCAACCATTGCTCCTTATCGAAATCCTGGCTTAGGACGAGTAATGCCGCCGGACTCAGCTGGCCCACCGCCACCGGCCGGCTTGCCTCAGCAGTTATTCAATCAGTATGCCAGTACAATATTTGGCGCCCCACCGGGTGGAACTACATTAGGTCCAACGCAAGCAAATGCTCCGGCCGCTGCTCCAGTGGCGACACCAAAGCCTCAATTGCCTGCCTTTGCTCAACCTACAATGACCGGCGGACAATCTATTGTACCATATACTAACAAGCCACCGTATAGTGCCCCTGCTCCGGCCATGCGTCCAAATCAACTACCTAAACTGCCTGCTACTCAAGCTCCAGTGCCCGCAGGTTATACAGGCGGCGGTATTAACCGTGGCCCACAAGCAACTGGATTAGGATCAATAGGTCCAACACAGCGTCCAACCGTGCCAGCGTTTGCTAAACCAACATTATATCAACCTGGACAATCGTCACCGTTAGCCGGGATGAATCAAAGAATTGGTCCAGCTAAACCCATTCCAGGCAAAGTAAATACTGCGCCTATGCGTAGATAATAGTCAGATATTTTAGTTTTAGAGTAAATAGTTTTAAGTAAAGAATTTGGTCAGGAGCCATTGGTTGTCTATCCTATTATATGTCTGACTAAGTCCGCCGGGAGTCGGCCTAATACAGTGGATACTCCCAACTATGTTGTGACATTATTGCCGTCTCCTGGTCGATATGGCAGTGGTGTTTTCCAAGGATTGAGATGGCTCGTCACTCTCCCAATCCGCGGTTTGTTAGTTGTCCGGTAACAACTAACACTTTTTATAGATAAGGAATCGAAATGAAAAAGAGTATGCCAGATGTAAGACCCGAAGTAACAGAAGAACCAAATCCCTGGACTGAAGCAGCAGTTGATCCAGCGGCACCCCAAATCAAACCCGAAGTAGAATACAAGATTGAAGCCGCCGTGCCTCATATTGTCAAAGCTAATCAAACACATCCAGATTTTGATATCGATGGATTGATGACTGACTTCCCAACTGCCAAGGACTTAGAGCGATTTGTATTCGATGAAACCGGCGTAGTGTTAAACTTAAAAGGCCGTGCTAACAAGTTAAAGTATCAAGTGGCTATGGATGTATTAAACGGTATGGAAGTTGAAGCCAAGTTTATTGGTGGAGAAAATCCATATATCGACAAAGCTGAAATGGTTCCAGTAGAAGACTTGAAGCCGGTGCCACTGCGTGATCCTACATTGCCCTCTGAGGATCAAGTTCAAAATACATTTGTTAATAACTTTATTCCACATCCGGACGCAGAGTATCGTGCCCGTAGTAAGAAAGTTCAAACATTGTTTCGCAAGTATAAAAACGGTATGATCTCATATGAAGTATTAGGTCCTATTGAACCTAAGCCAGTTGGCCAGAAGATGGACAAGTTTGGTAATATGCGTCCAGAGATTATGGCGTGGGTTGATCCCCGCACTGGTGAGCAGTTAGTCACTCGCAAGGATGGCACACTGACTCCACAAGGCCGTAACCTCAGAGCTGTTATGCAGAAACAGCGTGTTAACGATAGTAACTATTGGAACATCTGGGTTGACCGTGACTTTGTCAATGTGGAAGGTGGAGAACTACGCAATCCTTGGGACATTAACGAATAATGATTCAACCGCGTGACAATGAAATCCAACAAGCACAGGAAGCTCGTTTAGTTAAAGATACATTAATATTACAAAAGGTAAACGCCGCACATCGTGAAGCGTTTATCCAAAAGTTCCCGGGTCAATGTGAACACATATTAAGATTGATAGCAGAACGACTTCAGCTGGGCTTGCGTAAGGATACGGACATAGTATTAACCAACGAGGATGTGAATCATTTATCTGCCGCACTATTAGCAGTATATGATGTACATCGCGATTTAGATCGTGGATAATGTTAACTCCAGACTTGCTAATGCGGCGTGCCATACGATGGACCTGTGAAGAACATAAGTTAACTCCCGAAGCACTAAAATTATTTGACAACGATACTCAAGTCAAGTTTCAAGACTTGGCTATCGCTGTGGCTGATGATATGCGGTATAATCAAATACAATACTTCAGACCATTCGAACACCAAAAGGCATTCTTTCGAACTGGTAAGAGTGCCCGTAGAGGTATACTGGCCGCTAACCGAATTGGTAAAACAGTAAGTACCTGCTATGAAACTGCTATGCATTTAACTGGCATATATCCAGCGTGGTGGGAAGGACATAGGTTTGATGGTCCTATTACCGCTATGGTTGCGGGTGAAGGTTGGAGTCAGGTGGCCATGGTATTACAAAATGAATTGCTGGGCACACAGGATGTAAAGATAAAAGAGTCCTTAGGCACTGGTGCCATTCCCCGCCGTTGTATTGTAGAAGATACTATGCGTAACGATGGCGCTAATTGTTTGGGTGTTGAAATACGCCATATATCAGGCCAAAAGAGTTATTTGTTGTTTGCTAACTACACACAAGAAGTTAGACAAATGCAGGGATTCAAATTAAATTTAGCTGTATTCGATGAGCAACCGCCCGATGACTTTTTCTCGGAGATTGTAACTCGTACTGCTACTACGCAAGGACAAGTGTTATGTTCGTTTACACCACTAAAAGGATTAAACGGATTGGTTAGTAAATTTTGGAATAAAGAATCCGGATACGACTTTATTCGTGTGGCTTGGACCGATGTTCCCGAGTATGATCCTTGGCACGAACCTTTTTTACTTGCCGAAACACGCAGGCAATTAGAGCGCGATTACTTACCGCACGAACGCGAAGCTCGTATAGCTGGTAAGCCAGTTATGGGCAAAGGCGCTGTGTTCCAAATTAGAGACTGGCCAACTTATAAACTGGGCACATATAACTTCCGTGAAATGCCAAACATACATCGTGTTATTAGTCTTGACTTGGGCTTGGTAAACGACAAAACTGTTATATCACTTATCTACTGGGATCCAAATGAACAAACTGCTTACTTACATAAACAAATTGTGGTACAAGGTGTTGAAGAAGCTGTACCAACACAGTACATCAACCATTTACTCAGACCCGAAGTATTTGGAACTCCTATTGTATTGCCTGCTGATGCTAATACTGCTGGTCGCTATACTATGTCGAGTAGCTCCATTAGAGAACTATTTGAACAATACCAACTCAATGTATATCAAAAATCTATAATGAATCCGCCGGATAGCCAAGGGCGTGTAACTAATCATAAGAGTTATGGTATTAACCAAATGCGCCAAATGCTGGAAGTTGGTAGTTTAATGATTAATGAAAACTGCGTAGAGTTTATTAGAGAAGCACAAAACTATTATGTGGACGAACAAGGTAGATTCTCGGATCCAGATGATTGTATAGATTCCGCTCGTTATGGATTATTAGCCTGCTTACAAGGTATAGCTGAACCCTGGGATAATAGAACCAGCCGCGAGCGTATGCGGGCACAGCGTGATAGAATAGTACCAAGGCCAACTCCACAAGCAGAATGGAAAAAGACATTCAATCCATCGTGATTTACAGAACATACTAAATAAACAATACACTAAAGGTCCCTATTCAATGTTGGATATTAAAAACAAAGTATTAATGCAACTAAACACAACGAATGCTACATTAGCTCGCTTCGTTAAATTAAAAGGTCAGCTTGACACCAAATGCGCCAGCTATCTGCGTTACTTAGGAACTAAAAATGCCGTAAATCGCGCATCCGATTATCATTACCTATGTTTAGCTGTTATGGATTCAACAGCTCCAGTCAATGGAATTGATTATATTCACCCTGTTGTAAAACCAGCTGTGGATTATGTATCCGCAGTTATTGTGAAAGGTTTGGCCAACAATGGTGAAGTTAATTTTGAGTTTGTTCCCGATTCCGAAACGGATGATGTAGCTGCTAAACAAGCTTCGGACATGGTCAGCCGCATTATTAACGAAGAAAACGATCCACACTTTATCCTACAGCGTTGGGTAATGGATGCTTGTATGCACAAGAATGGTATGCTTATGATATTACCAATGCGTGAGCAAATTGTACGCTATGTTGAAACAGATGGCACACCCGATCAATTAAAAGCATTTGAACAACAAGCAGCTGATGCTGGACTAACAGCATTACGCCAAAGCCGCCGTAAAAAATCAGTAGATTTAGAACAAGTGTTAAAAGAAACTAAAGAGTTTATGGCCGCAATGCCAGAAGCACAACAACAAGCTACATTAGATACACATATTGCTAATATGTCTGCTTATGGAGCAGGCGATGTTGAAGGTGCTCAAGAAGAAGCACCAAACATTGAATTAGATCAAGCTGAAGATGCGTTAACAGATGCTATTAATCGCAATACAATTTATACAGCCAAATACAAACTAACTGGCTGGAGTTTGAAAATTAAATTTCGTAACATAGCACAACACTATTGGATCTGCGATCCTACCGTACAGGAAATGAAGGATCAAGCCTTTTGCGGTTACTATGACCCAATGAGTATTCAAGAAGCTACACAACTATATCCACAAATCAATGACCACATCGAAGAATTCCGTATGCACGCGGACTACAATCAAAACGGTGCTTACCAAGCTGGTTCTGTTCTCAATAATTTGGCTATCCACGCCCGTGATAGTGTTCCTGTTATGGGTATTCCAGTAGAGTCAGGTGTAGGAGCCGATCCAGACAGCAGACAAATTACTATTTTGACCGTGTGGGACCGTTATGACATCGACGGAGATGGCGAACTTGAGTTATTAGAGATAGTATTTTCAGGACAATACATCATAAGTGCCAAGGAAGTTGAGTTTATTCCTGTTGCCAATATGTGTCCAAAGCCTTTACCAGGCAACTTCTATGGAATGTCAATAGCAGAGTCAGTAATTCCTATGCAGGAATACATGACAGCTGGACATCGCGCAGAAATATTATTAGGATTGCTAACATCCACTCCGCGTATTGGTGTGAAACCAGACAAAGTTGACTTTGAAATGATGCAAGACGGTGAAGCAGCTATCTTTATATTAGATAGTAAGTTTGATCCAGCTACAGACATATTCCCAATGCCTCCTCCATCCGGTAATTTAGGATTTATGGACAATGCTATGAATCGTATGAGCCAGGACACAATGAATATTATTGGTATGGTTCAACCTTCCGATACATTTAATCCAGAAATTATGGCTCCTGGCAATTCAGGCATTAAATTACAAATGGCATTAGGTCCAAATCAAATTATTCAAGACAATGCTGTGCGTAATTCAGCAGATGGCCTTAAAGAAGCTATTTGGTTAGTATGGCGAACCCTTATACAGTATGGAGACGACTATGGAGTTAAGAAGTTAGCCCAAATGTACAATCCAGACAAACAACCTGTGTTCCTTGATTATGAGTCATGGGATGATATGAACTTCTGCGATAGAAAACTAATGCATCTTGAATTAGCTGTAGGTATGGCCAGTGAAGAAAACCAATTACAGCGTCAACAAGCTATTGTTCAATGCCAACAACAGTTATATCAAACTGTTCAAGCTATGGTTGCTAATGGAACACTAACTCCAGAGATGTATACTAAGATTAAAAAGCCTTATTCCGATACATTGTATGTGCTGGGTGTTAAGGATGCTAATACTTACTTGCCAACTGACGATGAAGTTGTAGCTATGATTAAATCCGGCCAAGAAGCTGCTAAGAATAAGACTCCAAGTCCAGAAGAAGAATACAAGAAGTCACAAGCTGAGTTAAATAATGCCAAGACCAAAGAAGTATTAGCCGGTATAGATGGAACAGACTCCGAAAGTCAGTTAGATTATATGGCTATGGCACAAGGCAAACCAAAGGTATATAGCTAATGATAGATCAAACAGTATTAGAAGCATTCAACTCGCGTGTTCAGGTTAATCCTAACAACATCAAAGAGATGAAAGCTAGTCAGCTGGATCAAATTAAAGGTAATGGTTCCGAAGCTGAATCATTACTACAGAATAAGCAATTAGCATTGTTTATTCACATAACAAAATTCGACCTAACGGACCAATTAACAAATATAGTTGGCCACAGCCAGGATGATAACAACCGCCGCATAGCGATAAGTAATCAACTGGCAGGTCTCACAAGTTTTATCGATACACTCAAGCGAGCTGTATACTATAAAAATCGTGTGGTAACAATGCAGACAAATCCTGCGGCGCCCACACATAACATTAAGGAAGTCTTATGACAGAAAATATCAAGCCTAACGACAATGTCGCGGCCACTGACAACAACGCAGTACCCAGTATGGATTCAATAGCAGCAAAAATGGACGCAATGAAGTCTATGACTATGCGTAACCAGATTCGCGCTACCGATGGGACTGAGACAGGTGAGGAAGCTGAGGCAAATGCCGATTCCCCTGTGGCACCAGACGGCTTAGATGCCGCGCCAGAAATTGTAGATACAGAATATCAAGATGGTAGTAGCACTGAAGAAGATCAAGCCCAGGAAACTGTAAGCGAAGATTCTAACGCAGACACTGGCAACGATGAACTAATCGATTTTATCGAATTCGCAGAAACTAACCCGAAAGCTAAGTTTAAGTTTATGCGTAATGGTAAAGAGGTTGTAGTCGATGCTAAAAAGGCTGCCTCTATATTGGGACAAGGATCCGCAATCCACGAAGATGCAAGACAATTGAAAATTCAAAGAGCTGAATTTGATGATTACCTTAGCCAACAAAGAAATTGGCAAGAGGGATTAACCCTAGCTATGGAATTTACTGTTGAACCACAGTTACAAAAGGCCTATGATGAAATCGTAAGAACTCAAAACTATCAAACAACCTTTCAACAACAATTAGCACAAACAAACGATGCCGCACAACGAGCTCGTATACAAGCTAGTATGCAACAAAATGAGCGTTACATACAACAGCAAGGTGCTACAATTAATCAGTTGAAACCAAACATTGATCAGTTTAAAGAACTTCGTAGACAACAAGTAACTGAAATTTTAGAAACTAATCGTAAAGGATTTACGGACAAAGAGTTGAAAAACGAATATGTTTACAATGAACTACGCGAGAAGTTGGCCAAAACTTGGAAAAGCAGTAATAATGAATTAGTTCCGGGCGTTAAGAATATTGATTTAATCTCCTCAGACGAAGCTTTGCTATCGTTAGTTAGAGATGGACTCAAATTCCGCGATAAACCATCAACTCGTTCAGCTGGAAGTTCCTTTGCTCAAACCGCAGGCCGTAAAGGTATGAGCGGCAATGGCAGAGGTTCAGAAGATTCAATTAGCTCACTTCGTGAAAAAGCCAAGGCCGGCGATAAAAAAGCCGGAGACAACTTGCTAATGGCACAACTTAATAAATTAAGATCCGCCAGGACAAGTCGTTGAGATTTAGCCTAAATAATATTCAAGGAGAATAACATGGCAGAAATTACAACAAGTCAAATTGGTAATGGTACAACCGCGTATGGCGCTGATATCGTTGTCAAAGACTTAGACCTAGATGTATCCAATCGTGTAAAAGACGATACCCCTGTTTTAAATATGTGTATGACTAAAAAGCGTAAAGTAAATTCTACTTTGCCTTTGTGGACAGATGACATCTATGCATTGCCAGTAACAATGGCATATACAGAAGGTGCTCCTGTTTCTACAGCTGATGCTGAGAGTAACACTCGTTACAACTTAGCTAACTACACACAGATTTTCGCAACAACAGTTGCAGCATCTGGAACAGCTCGCGCAGTAATGCAATCAGGTGGAGATCCACAAGCATACCAAGAAGTTAAACAGTTAATCGAATTAATGTTCAATGTGGAACAGCAATTAGTTCGTAACGACCAAGTTGGCACCCAATACGGTGGTCAAACTGGTACAGCTGGTGGTGCTAGTGGTAACACACAAACTGGTCGTCGTATGGGTTCTTTGAGTTCTTTCGCTGGAACACAAAGTTTCAATACAACTTCTGGTAACTTAACAGGTATCACAACCAATGTAAACAATGCTTCTACAGATAGTTCTACTCCTACCGCTAACAGTTTCACTGTTAACGCTAATGGTACAACATTCTATAGCGGTACATTTACAAACCAATTGTTTTCGCCAATCAACTATCGTCAGTTAGTGACTGTAGCTGAAGAGCGTTACAATGCTAAGATCCGTACTGTAGTTGCTCCTACGAGCCTCCGCACTATGTTATCAGATACATTCCCAACAAGTCGTAGTATCAACCGTGTAAACTCGGAGCGTGGCGACACAATCCAGACTTACGAAGGTGATTTTAACTACACTTATGAGATTTTTGATAGCTGGATTATGGATCAAGCTGGTGTAAGTAACAGTATCTACTTCCTAAACGAAGAAGTACTACAATGGGGCTCCTTGCGTGACCTCGGTCCTAACAATGAAGTTTTCAGTAATGCTGACGCTTCGTTAGACCAGTTCATTATGGAAGGCACTTTAATCGTGCGTAACCCAGCTGGCGTAGGAATGTTGAATAACATCTCTACAACTGGCGCTAATGTAACAACGGCTCGCCCAAGTTCATTAGTACTCCGTGCTTCAAACACTTATTAATATCCTTTAATAAGGCACTATACAAAAGGCACTTCGGTGCCTTTTGTCATTTACATAAACCAGTTATATGTGACTACAACTAAATACATATTATGAGCCAAGATCAAAACAGACCCGATATTATCAATACAAATGATGTAAATACCGATTATAACTTCCTTAGACAGGATGCAGGCGGTATGATTACCAAACATAATGGCGTAGCAGATAAATTGCTACAAAATGACCAGTTATACAACTATCTCAAAGGCGATTGGACTAATGTGGGCTACAATGGTAGCAAAAACATTAAAACAACAACAGGCCGTGAAGATGGCAAATTCTATATCAAACGCGAGCAATTTAATACCGATTATATCGCATTACGCTGTGCCGAATATCGTAAGGGCGCAGAAGCTGGATGGGTTGATCCATTAGCTCCATTAATGCCAGATGGTAAAATTGGCTACAAATGGATGGACTTACCCGATGTTATTGCTATCCGTATTTCGGATCAGTACTTTGGTGGTATGCCGTGGAGCATAGTCAAAAACGACAAAACTCTCAAAGCACAATTCTATCGTGTAGTTCAACAAGAATATCCACAATATATTTGCTATCCAAATGGCAAATTACCAATTCCAATTGATGTTCCTTACCCTACCAAAGCGGGCGAACAGAAATTCTTTAAAGGACTTTAATTATGTTTGTTATCCCAGACGCCGATACACTAGTAGAATATGTAAAAGACTTTACAGGATCATCCGATGATACTGAAATTAAACAGTGCATATTCTTAGCTGAATTGAATATGCGTAATATTGAATTACCAGCATTGCGCACTAACCCATACGAAACATTTGGCACGGTCGGTGCTAACCAACTTATGCCTATTCCAGCTGATATGAACAAACCTATTTTGTTCTTTCAACAAGGCAATGCTTATTATGTTACTACAGCCAATGCTACTGGCGTTGTATCCTCAACTTTAATTACACTAACATCAACTCCGGGCCAAGGCCTACAAGTTGGTATGAATGTAACAGGAACAGGTATTGCTAATGGAGCAAGTATTGTGCAGATCACCAGTTCTACCACAGTAATACTAAACTTAGCTAATACTGGCACAGTAAGTGGTGAGCTATCTTTTGCTACATCAACTATTAATGCTAATAACACTACAGGGCCTTGGATTGTATATGACCGTATTGGCGATAGAGATATTATAACACAAGGTTTAGTAGCACAATTATATTTGACCCCAGTTAATGTGCCCGCAGTTATTCGCGGCAAGTTTAGTGAAGTTGGTGATAGTTATCAGTTCCTTCCATATGTAGCTGAAGGCGCTATGATTAACTTGTATTACTATAAAGCGTGGAACTTGTTGTTTACTCCAATTTACGACAATAATGTTGAAGTAGGAACAGTTCAAACTAACGCAGTATTACAAACTTGGCCAGAAGGTTATGTTTATAATACATTAAGTGAGTATTATATCAAGCGTCATAGTTCAGATGATGCGGCAATTTATAAACAAAAAGCAATAGATGCTTGGAAAACTGTAGAAGATCAAAACAACTTAGGTAAATGGTCGGGCGGCCATACCAGATTGACTTCAATCTTCCAACCAAGACGCGACCGTTCTTACTCGGTCAAATAATAAGGAATAAAGATGTCCAATACAATACCAGCTAATAATAACACCAGTCTATACAACGGCACTGGTAATGTTGTGCCAACTAATGGCAACATTAATGCTACAAACATATCAGCGTCAGGCAATGTAACAGTTGGCGGATACATCCTAGCACAAGGAAGTATAACCACTGCTTCAAACTTCGTAGGTAATTTAGTTGGCAATGTAACTGGTAATATAACTATTGTTGGTGCTAATGATTCTGTATTGTTTATTGAAAATAATGCCACTACATCAAGCACAGCATTTAGTTTTGACCCTACCAGTAATATAGTAAGCGTAACGGGTAATGTCTCAGCTAATTATTTTATTGGTAATGGTAGTCAGCTAACTGGTATCAGTGCTATTGGCACCAACTATTCAAATGCTAATGTATCGGATTTCTTGCCAGTATACAATGGCAATGTAAATTCAACAACAATATTTGGTAATAATGTTGCTATACAAGGACGAGATTGGTCCCAATTACAATATGCTCCGGGTGGCGTTCCTGCTGATCAAACTAATTTAGGTACAGGTAGTTGGTTTTATTTAGATTCAGACGGTGCTGCTTTTGAATCAAATACTACAGGTACATTTAAAACAGTATTTTTTGGTAATGATGGTCAAGTAAGTGCTTCAGGTAATATTACTGCTCCTTATTTTATTGGTAACGGTAGTCAATTAACTGGCGTAGTAACTTCAAGCTATGGTAATTCAAATGTAGCAAATTATTTGCCTACTTACACAGGCAACTTTACAGCTAATGTTATTTCAACAATAGGTAATATTGTATCTGCGGCTAATTTAGTAACTTCAGGAAGTAATGGAAACATTGTTGGCGCAAACTATGTAGTAGCTAATATCTATTTAGGTGATGGCGGACAGTTATCTAATATTACAGGAAATTATTCAAATGCCAATGTAGCAAATTATTTGCCAACATATGGCGGAACCTTATTAGCCAATTTAATTAATTTTACTAATAACAGTGGTATAATTGAACAAGGAACAAATAGACTTACTATTACTGGCAATGCTAACTCTGTTAATACCGGCGCATATTTTAATGATGATGGTGAAGCTGACATATTTGCTAATAGTGCTGTAAACATAGTTACTAATACAGCCAATGTTACTAATCCACAATGGACTTTTGATGCGTTGGGTAATTTATCAGCACCAGGTTCTATTAGTGCCCTAGGTAATATAACAGCCAATTATTTTATTGGTAATGGATCACAACTAACTGGCATTACATCAACCTATGGTAATAGTAATGTTGCTACATTTTTAAATAATTTTGGTAGTAACGCAATATCAACCAGTGGTAATATAACAGCCAATTATTTTATTGGTAATGGCAGTCAATTAACTGGCATTACATCAACCTATGGTAATAGTAATGTCGCTACATTCTTAGGTGCCTTTGGTAGTAACGCAATATCAACCAGTGGTAATGTAACAGCAGGTCAATTATTTCAAACATCAAATACTGTAGCTATTGGTCAATTTGCTGGATCAATTACTCAAACTGAGGCTGCTATAGCTATTGGTCGTAATGCTGGACAAAATACACAAGGTGGCAATGCTGTTGCTATCGGTCGCAATGCTGGTAATACTACACAAAGTGCTTATAGTATTGCTATTGGATTTCTTGCTGGTCAAATAAGTCAAGGTGGCAATTGTGTTGCTATTGGACGAGCGGCCGGTAATAATACTCAAGGTAATAATTCTGTAGCTATTGGACAAGGGGCTGCAGCAAATGTACAAGGTAGCCAAAGTGTTGCTATTGGATATATATCGGCTGGCAATGCTTCTGGAGCACAAGGTAATAATTCTGTAGCTATTGGATCAGGGTCAGCATATACTAATCAAGGTGCCAATGCTTTTGCCATGGGATATAATAGTGCTTATAAAAGTCAAGGCGGTAATGCTATTGCTATTGGAGCATTAGCAGCTGGCAACATTACAGCATCAACTGGGCAAGGTGATGCCGGCGTAGCAATTGGTTATCAAGCCGCTTATAATAATCAAGGTGTTAACGCAATTGCAATTGGATTTTTAGCAGCTGGCAATTTATCAGGCGCACAAGGTGCTAATGCTATTGCTATTGGTCGTAGTGCTGGTGCATATAATCAAGGTATAAGTTCTATTGCTATTGGTTATCAAGCTGGTTTAACAAGTCAAGCTAATAACACAATTATATTAAATGCTACTGGTGCCACTTTAAATCAAACAACAGCAAATACATTTACAGTAAGTCCAGTTCGCTCAGTAGCAGGTAATGTGGGTGCGCCAATTATTACTCCGCCAACTGGATTCTATTTTGCGGCATATAACCCAACAACAGGCGAGTTTATCTACTTTACATAATATGATTGATATTGGCCCAGGTATAACAATTGGAGCAGGTATTGTAATTGGCAACAAAGCTGCTATTGTAGTAATAACGGATTTTATTACAGAGGATAGCAACTTTTTGATATCAGAAACTGGCGATAATTTTATCGAGGAAAATTAAGGAACAAAGCATGGCAAATATTAAATTTACAGAATTACCAAACTTAGGTAATATTACACCAAGTACTATAGTACCTGTTGTCGAAGCCAATGTTAACTATACAGTTACGGCGGCTAATTTACAAACTTATGTAAATTCAACAACTGGTAACATAACAGCAAATTACTTTATAGGTAATGGTTCAGCATTAACTGGATTACCAGCTACATATAGTAACAGCAATGTAAGTGCTTACTTACAAGTGTTAACCAGTGATGTGTCAACAACTGGTAATATTATAGCAAACTATTTTATAGGTGATGGGTCACAACTTACTAACTTGCCACTAGGTGATTATAGTAATGCTAATGTAGCAAACTATTTGCCAATCTACTCAGGTAATATTACATCTGTAGTTGAAGTTACAGCAACAGGTAATTTAACAGGTAGTAATTTATACACACCAGGTGTAGTTAGTGCTGGTGGCAATGTTCGAGGTAGTAATATTAATACAGTAGGCAATGTAAGTGCTACTGGTAATATTACTGGAAATTATTATGTTGGTAACGGTAGTCAATTAACTGGTATTGTTAGTTCATATGGCAATAGTAATGTACAGCAAGTATTACAAACTTATACAGGCACATTAACAGCTGCTACTGTAAGTGCTACAGGTAATATTACTGGTAATTACTTGTTTGGTAATGGATCACAAATTACAGGTATTAATGTAGCAACAACTTATGGCAATGCCAATGTATCAGCTTATCTAGCTAGTGGAACTAACACAGCAAATATTATTACCACAGCCAATGTTCAAGGATCTTTTGTTAAAGGTAACGGTTCAGCATTAACTGGTCTGGTATCAAGTCTTGTTGCTGGCAATGGTATTAGCATCAGTGGTTCAACT